>Ga0209475_10000242_pt1 | contig 148015 bp, 115 predicted proteins | sample tdDd471_FD_187128 | JGI IMG/M metagenome (GOLD analysis project Ga0209475, IMG submission 187128) | Marine sediment microbial communities from the Atlantic coast under amendment with organic carbon and nitrate - tdDd47.1 (SPAdes)... | ecosystem: Environmental > Aquatic > Marine > Coastal >... | reverse complement strand
ACCCCGCTGAAAAAGGACGGCGAAGCCTTCCTGGCCACCGCCGCCGTGGAGATGATGCTGAAGATCGAGGGGGCCGAGGGCTTCATCATCGAGACCGAATTCTTCATGAAGAGCCGCAACGTGGGGCGGGGGCCCGGCACCATTGCCGTGGGCTTCGATCCGGGGCTTCAGTTCGAGGACGGCCGCACCAAGGTGGTGCGCTGGCGGGTGCTGTTCCAGGGCAAGCCGGAGAACGTGGTATTCAGTCTGGATCAGTCCGGCCTGCAGACGGCCACCACCCTCAAGGACTACAATGACGCTGGCACCTGGGCTCTCTACACGGGCACCTGGGCCAGCGACACCCTGGGCGACATGTTCGGCTGCGGCTTCGTCCCGGCCTACCTGAACTACGACGGGGAACCGGATCTGGAGCCCCGCCGCGGCAAGATGTCCTGGGAGGAAGGCGACCTCTACGAAAAGCGCTAGGGGTGGCCGGCGCAGATCTCGATGAGCACGCCGCCGCCCGACTTGGGGTGCATGAAGACGATCTTCTTGCCCCCGGCGCCGATGCGCGGTGTCTCATCCAGCAGCCGCATTCCCGCATCCCGGCAGCGTTGCATGACCGTTTCGATATCGTCGGCCGCCAGGGCGATGTGATGCAGCCCCGGGCCCTTCTTCTCGATGAAGGCCGCGATATTGCCCTGGTCCGAGAGCGGGGCCAGCAGTTCCACGTGGCCCAGGGCTCCCTGGCGGTCCAATTTCAGGAACGCGACCTTCACGTTCTCCGACGGCACTTCCTCCACCCGTTCCAGTTCCAGGCCGAGCAGGCCGCCGTACAGGGCGATCCCCTCGTCCAGATCCCTCACGGCGATCCCGATGTGGTCCACGAAGCCGGCGGTTCCCTCCGGCAGCAGGTGGCTTGCGTCACGCGGGTCCTGGCTCATGTCTTTCCTCCGGTTGAAAAACGTCGAACAAAGTCGTTTCCACGAATTTAGGTCAATAATCCGGATGAGCAAATTTTTGCCATTGAGAACGGCGGCGGGGGCGTTATTGTGGGAGAAACGACCCACCAACCCACCGGGAGGAAACCATGGATCCGCGCGTGACCCGTCTGGCCGACAATCTCATCTCCTACAGCGTCAAACTGCAGAAGGGCGAAAAGATCTATATCGAGATCAAGGGCCTGGAAGCGATGGATCTGGGACGCGAAATCATCCGCGCGGCCACCGAGGCCGGCGGCGTTCCCTTCTGGTACTACAACGACGACGACTTCAGCCGCGGGTTCGTCAAGAACGCGGGCGAAGACCAGTTCGAAGCCTGGGGCAAATTCCACCGGCCCATCATGGAGGCCTGCGATGCCTACATCGGCGTGCGCGGCAACACCAACCCCTTCGACTACGCCGACGTGGATGCCGACCGCATGAAGTGGCACGACAAGGCCTACTGGGGCGACGTGCACATCCCCGTGCGGCTGAAGAAGAAGTGGTGCGTGCTGCGCTATCCCAATCCGGCCATGGCCCAGGCGGCCGAGCGCAGCACCGAGGATTTCGCGCAATTCTACTTCGACGTCTGCACCCTGGACTACGCCCGCATGAGCAAAGCCATGGACCCCTTGGCCGACCTCATCAACAAAACCGACAAGGTGCACATCACCGGTCCGGGCACCGATCTGCGCTTCAGCATCAAGGGCCTGCCCGCCGTGAAGTGCGACGGCGGCCGCAACATCCCGGACGGCGAAGTGTACACCGCGCCCGTCAAGGACAGCATGAACGGCGTGATCCAGTACAACACCAAGACCCGTCAGGGCGGGAGCGTGCTGGACAATATCCGTTTCGAGGTGGAGGCGGGCAAGATCGTCAAGGCCACCTGCGACGGCGACGATTCCAAGCTGCAGGCCGCCCTGGATATCGACGAGGGCGCCCGCTACTTCGGCGAGTTCGCCCTGGGTGTGAATCCCTATATCACCAAACCCATGCTGGATACGCTGTTCGACGAAAAGATCGGCGGCAGCTTCCACCTGACCCCCGGCAATGCCTACGAGGCGGCCAACAACGGGAACAAATCGGCCCAGCACTGGGACATCGTTCTGATCCAGACGCCGGAGTGGGGCGGCGGCGAAATCCGGTTCGACGATGTGCTCATCCGGAAGGACGGATTGTTCGTCCTGCCGGAGCTTGAAGGGCTGAATCCCGAAAACTTGAAATAACACCTGTCAAAAATTTGACAATCGAGGGTGAAGTATTAAATATCCCTCGTCAGAACATGGTGTAACCCGGGTGTGGACGAGAGCCAGACCCGGGTTTTAGCAGGAGAAGAACAATGGCTGATAAGCGAATAGAAGAGCTCAGGAAGAAGAAAGAGCGGCTTTACCAGGGCGGCGGACCCGAGCGGATCGCCAAGCAGCATGCCGCCGGCAAGCGCACCGCACGGGAGCGTCTGGCCCAACTGTTCGACGAGGACACCTTCCAGGAAACCCACCCGTTCATGAAGCATCGCTGCACCGATTTCGGCATGGCGGGCAAGGACCTGCCGGGTGAGGGCGTTGTCACGGGCTACGGCCTGGTGGACGGCCGGCCGGTCTATGTGGCCAGCCAGGACTTCACCGTGGCCGGCGGCGCCGTGGGCGAAGCCACCGCCCGCAAGATCAGCGACCTGCAGGACGACTCCATGAAGACCGGCGACCCCATGGTCTTCATCAACGACAGCGGCGGCGCCCGCATCCAGGAGGGCGTGGCGTCCCTGGCCGGCTACGGCGACATCTTCCACCGCAACATCAAGGCCTCGGGCGTGGTGCCCCAGATCAGCATCATCAGCGGCCCCTGCGCTGGCGGCGCGGCCTACTCGCCCGCCCTGACCGACTTCATCATCCAGGTCCGGCACGAGGGGCAGATGTACATCACCGGCCCCAGCGTGATCAAGCAGGTCACGGGCGAGGACGTGACGGCCGAGCAGCTGGGTGGCGTGGAAAGCCACTCCCACTACTCGGGTGTGGTGCACTTCGTGGCCGAGAGCGGGGGTGAGGGCATCCAGATCGCCCGGCGTCTGCTGAGCTTCCTGCCCAGCAACAACACCGACGATCCGCCCTTCGTGGAATCCCTCCACGAGGATGTGGTGGAAGCCGACGAGGGCATGAATTCCATCGTGCCCGAGAGCTCCCGCACCGCCTACGACATGCACGAGATCATCACCCGCGTGGTGGACCAGGCCGATTTCATGGAAGTCATGGAGCACTATGCGCCCAACCTCATTGTGGGCTTCGGGCGCATGGAGGGCAGCACGGTGGGTATCGTGGCCAACAACCCGCGCCACAAGGCCGGCGTGCTGGACATCGACAGCTCCACCAAGGGCGCCCGGTTCATCCGCTTCTGCAACGCCTTCAACATCCCGCTGGTGACCTTCGTGGACGTGCCCGGCTTCATGCCCGGCGTGCAGCAGGAGTACGGCGGCATCATCCGTCACGGCGCCAAGATGCTCTTCGCCTACGGCGCGGCCACCGTGCCCAAAGTCACCGTGGTGGTGCGCAAGGCCTACGGCGGCGCCTACCTGGCCATGTGCGGCCGCAGCATGGGGGCCGACCGCGTGGCGGCCTGGCCCACGGCTGAAATTGCCGTCATGGGCGCCGAGGGTGCCGTGAACGTGCTGTACCGCAAGGAGATCGCCCAGGCCGAGGATCCCGAGGCCGTGCGCGCAGAGAAAATGGCTGAGTACACGGAGAAATTCTCCAACCCGTACGTGGCCGCCGCCCACGGCATGGTGGACGATGTGATCGAGCCGGGTGAAACCCGGGCCTACATCGCCCTCAGCCTGGAGATCCTGAAATCCAAGCGCGAGACCCGGCCGCACAAGAAGCACGGCCTGATTCCCCTCTAGAGGAGACGTTTTGTACGGGAACATGACCAGTGAAATGGGCTCCCTCGCCGCGGCGGGCATCCTGATCGTTTTTACGGTCCTGGCGCTCATTGCCTCGGTGGTAGCAGTCTTCAAGCGGCTGGACGACCGGTGGCAGGCCGCCGAGGTCGTCAAGACCGCGCAGGCCACTGAACGGCCCCAGACCATCGATACCACGACCCTGCTGCTCATCTCCGCGGCCTGCGCCACGGTGGTGGGTGGACGGTTCCGGGTCCGCCGGATCCGGCGCCTGCTTTCACCGCGCACCAAGCGGACGCCCTGGTCCGCCCAGGGCCGGCTTACGCTGCAGGGGTCACATACCATGCGGCCCAGCAAGAACCACAGATAACGCGTCACCAGACTTTGGTCCCACAAGGGAGATACAACCGATGAAGCTCAAGATTACCGTCCACGGCGTGGCCTACGAAGTCGATGTGGAAGTTCTGGATGCCAGTGACGAGATGATGAAGAGCGGCGCCCCGCTGCCGCCCGCGCCCCGGGCCCAGGCTCCGGTTGCGGCCGCCCCGGCGGCCGCGGTTCCCGCTCCGGCCGCGGGTCCCATCCCGGCCGGCCAGACCGGCGGCGTGGCCTCGCCCATCGCCGGCACCGTCCTGGAAGTCAAATGCAAGCCGGGGGACAAGGTCGCCCAGGGCGACTGCCTGCTGGTCATCGAGGCCATGAAGATGGAAACGGCCATTGCTGCGCCCAGCGACGGCACGGTCAAGACCGTGAACGTGGCCGCCGGCGACAGCGTGCGCGAAAACCAGAATCTCGTCGACTTCGAATAGAGCCGTCGGAGCAAAGGATCAGACATGGACATCGTCCTGGATTTTCTGCATGTCGGCATCGTCGGCAATTTCGCGTGGGGCAACATGGCCATGCTGGCCATCGGCTGCGTGTTCATCTATCTGGGCATCGCCAAGGATTATGAGCCTCTGCTGCTGGTGCCCATCGGGTTCGGCATGCTGGTGGGGAATATCCCGCTGTCGCCCGGCATGAACATCGGCATCTACGAAGAGGGCAGCGTGCTGAACGTGCTCTACTCCGGTGTGACCCAGGGCTGGTATCCGTCGCTGATCTTCCTGGGCATCGGGGCCATGACCGACTTTTCGGCCATGCTCTCCAATCCCCGGCTGATCCTGCTGGGGGCCGCGGCCCAGGCGGGCATTTTCCTCACCTTCATCGGGTCCCTGGTTCTGGGCTTCCCGGCCAAGGAAGCGGCGGCCATCGGCATCATCGGTGGGGCTGACGGTCCCACCGCCATCTTCCTGTCCGGCCAGCTGGCGCCGCACCTGCTGGGCGCCATCGCGGTGGCGGCCTACAGCTACATGGCCCTGGTGCCGGTGATCCAGCCGCCCATCATCAAGCTGCTGACCACCAAGAAGGAACGCCTCATCCGCATGAAGCCCTCGCGGCCGGTGAGCAAGCGGGTGCGCATCCTGTTCCCGGTGGTGGCCTTCATTGTGTGCGCGGGCATCGCTCCGGGGGCCATTTCCCTGCTGGGCTTCCTGTTCTTCGGCAACCTGCTCAAGGAGAGCGGCGTCACCGAGCGCCTGGCCAAGACCGCCCGCAATGCGCTCATCGACATCGTGACCATCCTGCTGGGCCTGTGCGTGGGGGCGTCCACCGACGCCAGCCGTTTCCTGACGCCCGCCTCGCTGAAGATCGCCGCCCTCGGGGCCATCAGCTTTTGCGTGGCCACCGCCTGCGGCATCATCTTCGCCAAGCTCATGAACCTGGTGGCCAAGGACAAGATCAACCCCATCATCGGGGCGGCCGGGGTGTCCGCCGTGCCGGACAGCGCCCGCGTCTGCCAGATGGTCGGCGCCAAGGAGGATCCCCAGAACTTCCTGATCATGCATGCCATGGCGCCCAACGTGGCCGGGGTCATCGGGTCGGCCGTGGCCGCGGGTGTGTTCCTGTCCCGGTTCGTCTTCTAGGAAAGCCGGCCTGCCAATAGAAAAGGCCCCCCAAAGGGGGCCTTTCCTTTTTTTCATTACCGGCGGGCGCTAATCGATGTGGATGCCTTCCACACCTTCCAGATCCTCCAGGTATTCCTCCAGATCGTCGCCTTCCATGCTCCCGATCAGGTGCATCAGGGTGGCCAGATCCAGGTCGCCCATCACGTTGGCGAAGGTCGCCGTGTCGTTCAGGTCGATGGCCACGACCATCAGGCCCACCAGGTTTCCGTCGTCGTCGTACTTGGTATGGACGGACATTTCCTCTTCCTTGTCCTTCATGTAGACGAGGCGGTTCCAGTCGTCCTTTTTCATCTGCTTCTGGATCTTGGTGGCGTAGCCCTTGACCAGGTCTTCGGAGCGTGCATCCACGGAGAAGGCCTTCAGCCGCACGGATTTCACCATGGTCAGGGCCTTGGCCAGTTCCGTGTCCCCGTTGCTCTGGGCATCCTTGGCCACGCTTTTCAGCACATGGCCCAGGTCGATATCCTGGATTTCGTCGGCCTCATCGGGAATCTCGATCCAGGAAAGATCCACATAGCCCAACTCATCCTTGAGATCCCCGGCGGCCGCCGGCAGGGCGACCAGCCCGATCAGGAGCATCAGCAGGGTCATCAGTTGCAGGGTTTTCATCCTTGTCCTCCTTCACCTTGGGCGGTGATGGCTTTGAGTGAACGTGTCAACGATTCAGGCACACTTTCTCCGAGACGGCGGGCGGTTTCCCGTTCCCCCCGGTCGATAACCTGGGTGGCCAGCAGCAGGGCCGTGGTGGCGCCTTTGCGGGCGGTGCGGATTTCCTGAGCGGTGTAGGTCGGCTCGGCGGGGCCCCTGGCCAGATCCAGGCCCCGGGGCAGCAGGACAGCCAGGGCCAGCACGGCCGCGGCCAAACCGATGTAGGCCCGTCCGCGGGAGAGCCAATGTCGCTGGGGCGCGGCCACGGGCTCGGCATCGATGGCTGCCAGGATGGCCGTGGTCACCCGGTCGGGGCAGGTCGCCTGGGGGAGGCCGGCGAGGGTGTGTCGCAGATCCAGTTCCCGGGCCAGCTCGGCCCGGCAGTCCGCACAGGCGGACAGGTGACCGTCCACGTCGGCCTTTTGCCCGGTGTCCAGGTCGCCGGCGCTGTAGTCCGCAAGCAGCAGTTCGATATTCCGGCAGGTTTCCATTATCCCGTCTCTCTTTCCTGTGCCAGGGCGGGGGGGGCAGCCGCGTCCAGAACCAGACGCAGGGCCTTGCGGGCCCGATGGACCTGCACTTTCACCGAACTGACTTTCCGATCCAGGATCTGCGCGATTTCCCGCAGCTTCAGGCCCTGGAAATAATGCATGAGGACAACTTCCCGCGCCTGGGGCGTCAGGGTGTCCAGGGCGGCGAGGAGGTCGGCCTGCCGCTCGGTCAGGTTGGACAGGCCGCCGTCCGGCGCATGGTCGCCCTCCTCATTGGCGGGCAGACGGTCCACGGCCTCGGTATCCGGCTGTCCGAAATTGCGCCGCTGGGACTGCCGACGGCGGGCCCAGTCCACACACAGGTTCCGGACCACCCGCATGAGCCAGGGACCGCAGCGGTCCGGAGGCAGGTCCGAGCCGGACCGCCACAGCCGCAGGAAAGCCTCCTGGGTCACATCCTCGGCGTCCTCGGCCTGCCGCAGGGAAAACAGGGCATACCGGTAGACCTGGTCGCGGTGGGTCTCTAGGACCTTGATGTAGGTGGGTCTATCCATGGTACGGGTTAGAACGTATGAGCCCGGAAGATGGTTACATGTCTGGGTGGAAGGATTATTCGCCCGGTTCCGGGTCTATCACGATCAGGGCGTCCCCCGGGTTGACGGCCTGGCCGGCTTCCACCGGAATGGACGTCACGGTGCCGCTCACGGCCGCGCACAGCTCATTCTGCATCTTCATGGCCTCAACGATGATCACCGGCGCGCCCTTGTGGACCTTTTGGCCCTCCTTGACCAGCAATTCGTACACCAGACCGGGGATTTCGGCGCTGATGGTGCCGCTGCCGGCGGCTTCCCCCAGGCTTTCCAGCGCCTGGGCCTTGAGCTCGTCCATGACCGTCAGGCTCACGGGGCGGCCGTCCAGGGTGGCGGTCACCTCACCCTGGTGTCCGCTGGCCGAGAGATGAACCAGATGCATGCGATTCCCCAACTGCAGGCTGAAGGCCTTGCCGCCGAGCACGGTGTGGGCGTCCACGGGCAGGGCCTCGCCGTCACCGATATGGATTTCGGTCTCGCTGCCCCGGCGGGCCACCACGGTATGATGCTGGAGATCATCGAATTTCAGGACGTAGCGTTTCTTCATCCACACGGTGGCAACCTCTTTCGCTGGTCTAGTTGTTTCCCGTCATGGCGCGCCGGGCGTTGGCCCGCCAGTTGGTGATGCCGCAGTCCGGGTCGCCGGCGGTGCCGTTCTCGCCCCGCCGCTGGGCCTCGAACAGGCTCGCGGCGGCCATGAGGGCTTCCGTCTGACCGGCGTCGAGTTGGGACAGCCAGTTTTCGGGATCGAATCGCTGGCTCACGAAGTCCGTGGTGTAGCTGCCGTCCAGGAACTCCGGCTGCTCCAGGGTCCACAGATGAAAAGCCAGATTGTGCACCGGGCCGTGCAGGACGAATTCCTTCAGCACGCGTTTGCTGCGGGCGATGGCATGGTCCCGGTCCTCCCCCCACACGATGAGCTTGGCCAGCATGGGGTCGTAGTGGATGGGCACGTCGAAGCCCTCGTAGATGCCCGTGTCCAGGCGCACGCCCGGGCCCATGGGCGGGGTCAGGGCCGTAATGCGTCCAATGCTGGGGGTGAAGTTGCGCGCGGGGTCTTCGGCGTAGAGACGGAATTCGATGGCCCAGCCCCGCTGCTGCAGATCCGCCTGGGCATAGCAGATGCCTTCGCCCTGGGCGATCTTCACCATGGCCTGCACCAGGTCCGTGCCGGTGGTCATTTCGGTCACCGGGTGTTCCACCTGCAGCCGGGTGTTCATCTCCAGGAAGTAGAATTCCCCGTCGGGGGCCAGGATGAACTCCACCGTGCCGGCGCCCCGGTAGTCGATGGCCTGGGCGGTCTGGACGGCCGCGGCGCAGATGCGCTCCCGCAACTCGGGCGTCAATGAAGGGGAGGGGCTCTCCTCGATGACCTTCTGGTGTCGGCGCTGCACCGAGCACTCCCGTTCGAACACGTGGATGGCGTGTCCTTCGCCGTCACCCAGGATCTGCACCTCGATGTGTTTGGGATCCACGATGTACTTTTCCACGAAGATGGCGTCGTTGCCGAAGCTGGCTCCGGCTTCGCCCGTGGTCTGGCGCAGGGCGCTGGCCATCTCGCCCGCTTCGTTCACCACGCGCATGCCCTTGCCGCCGCCCCCGGCGGTGGCCTTCAACAGGACCGGGTATCCGATCCCGTCGGCAATGCGGATGGCTTCCTCGGGATCGGTCACGGCCTCGTCGGTGCCGGGCACTACGGGCACGCCGCTGGCGCGCATCTTCCGTCGGGCGGACAGCTTGTCGCCCATCAGGGCCATGGACGCGGCGGTCGGCCCGATGAAGACCAGCCCCGCGGCGGTCACGGCCTCGCTGAAGGGGCCGTTCTCCGAGAGGAACCCGTAGCCGGGGTGAATGGCGTCGGCGCCGGTCTGCTTGGCCGCGGCCAGCACCTTGTCCGCCATGAGATAGCTTTCCGAGGCGGGGGACGGGCCGATGAACACCGCCTCGTCGGCCATGACGGTGTGCAGGGCGGTGCGGTCGGCTTCGGAGTAGACGGCCACCGTGGCGATGCCCATCTCCTTGAGCCCCTGCATGACCCGGACGGCGATTTCGCCGCGGTTGGCCACCAGGACCTTTTTGAATCTGCGGATTGCCAAGTCGATCTCCCTACAGCGGAATGTTGCCGTGTTTCTTGGGGGGCAGGGTCTGCTTCTTGCCCCGCAGGTTGTTCAACGCCTGGATCAGGCAGCTGCGCGTGTCCGCGGGTTCGATGACGTCGTCCAGATATCCCAGCCCGGCGGCAATGAAGGGGTTGGCGTAGGTCTCGTTGTAGTCGTCCACCAGCTTCTTCCGCTCCGCCTCCGCATCCTTGCTCTGGGCCAGCTGCGACCGGTACAAAATGTTCACCGCGCCCTCGGGCCCCATCACCGCGAGCTCGGCGCCGGGCCAGGCCACGTTGTAGTCGGCCCGGATATGCTTGCTGTTCATCACGTCGTAGGCGCCGCCGTAGGCCTTGCGGGTGATCACCGTCAGCTTGGGCACGGTGGCTTCGCAGAACGCGTACAGAAGCTTGGCGCCATGTTTGATGATACCGCCGTATTCCTGATCGGTGCCGGGCAGGAAACCGGGCACGTCCTCGAAGACCACTATGGGCACGTTGAAACAGTCGCAGGTGCGCACGAAGCGGGCGCCCTTCATGCTGGAGGCGATGTCCAGCACGCCGGCCTGCATCTTGGGCTGGTTGGCCACGATGCCCACGGGTTGGCCGTCCAGGCGGGCGAAGCCGCAGATCAGGTTCTGGGCGTGACGGGGCTGGACCTCCATGAAGTCGCCCTCGTCCACCACCAGGCGGATCACGTCCAGCATGTCGTAGGGCTTCTTGTTGTCGTCGGGAATGATCGTGTTGAGCTTTTCCTCCCGCCGGTCGGGCGAGTCGTTGGGCACGATACGCGGCGGGTCTTCCAGGTTGTTCTGGGGCAGGAAGCTCAGCAGGCGCCGGGTCATCAGCAGACAGTCCGGATCACTGGCGGCCATGAAATGGCTCACGCCGCTCTTGGTGGAGTGGGTGTTGGCGCCGCCCAGTTCCTCGAAGGTCACGTCCTCGTTGGTCACCATCTTGATCACGTTGGGGCCGGTGACGAACATGTAGCTGGTCTGGTCCACCATGAGGGTGAAGTCGGTGATGGCGGGGCTGTACACCGCGCCGCCGGCGCAGGGGCCGAGGATGGCCGAAATCTGGGGGATGACCCCGCTGGCCATGGTGTTGCGCCAGAAGATCTCGGCGTAGCCGGCCAGGGACCGGACACCTTCCTGGATGCGGGCGCCGCCGCTGTCGTTCAGGCCCACCACGGGGCATCCGTTTTCCAGAGCCTGGTCCATGAGACGACAGATCTTCAGGGCGTTGGCTTCGCTCATGGAGCCGCCGAACACGGTGAAGTCCTGGGCGAAGACATATATCTGGCGACCGTCCACGCGCCCCACGCCGGTGACCATGCCGTCGCCCACGGGCTGGCTCTTGTCCATGCCCATCTCGTGGCTGCGGTGACGTACGAACACGCCTGTTTCCTGGAAGGTGCCCTCGTCCAGCAGCAGGTGGATGCGCTCACGGGCGGTGAGCCGGCCTTTGGCGTGGATCTTGGCGATGCGCTCTTCCCCGCCGCCGGCGTGGGCCTGCTCGCGCAGACGGTTCAGGCGGTCGAGGTTGTCCTGGAAGGAATTGGCCATGGTGATTCCTTTGGCTCCTGTTTGATTCCGGGCTGGAGACGGTGATCAGACCCCCCGTGGGCGGCAGGGCTCTTGTGCGAAAAGAGGGAGTCTACGCCACCGGGCGGTGCCCGTCAATATTGCCTAATCAAGAAGATTTGAAACGGCTTAGCCGCGGCCCTCGTGACTGCGCAGCATGATGCGGTCCAGGAGGTCCGCCAGATCGCGGTAACTGGTGGGTTTGAGCAGGAAATCGGTAACGCCGGCTTCCCGGGCCTGGTGATCGTTGAAGGAGTCGCGGAACCCGGTGACCAGGATCACCGGCAGGTCGGAGCGCAACTCGTGGATCTTTCGGGTCAGCCGCACGCCGGACATGTGGGGCATGATCTGGTCGGTGACCAGGGCGTCGAAGATGTCGGGGGTCTGCACGAAATCGGCCAGGGCCTTGCGGCTGTCGGTGTGGTAGATCACCCGGAAGCCCAGGCCGCGCAGCCCCGTGGTGAGCACCTTGGCCACCATCTCCTCGTCGTCCACCAGCAGCACGGTGCCGCGTTCGGTTTTGGGCGGCGGGAAGATGGACAGGTCCTCCGGATGGATGACCGAACCGGCGGGGGCCAGATCGGGGTGGCCGCCATCCTCGACCGCTGCGACCGGTTGGGAATGGCCCTGAATGACCCGCAGGGGCGGCAACTGCTCCGCCTCCTTGCGCTGGTTGTCGAGGGACCAGGCGATGCTGGGGAAATAGACCTCGAAACACGTCCCGCGGCCCACCCGGCTCTGGGCGATGGTCACGCCGTCGAAATCCTCCAGCATGCGGTAGATGGAATTCATCTCCAGGCCTTCGGTTTGTCCGTGGCGCGTATGGGTCTGGTAGGCGTCGAAAATCCGGCCCAGTTCCTTGGGGTCCATGCCCGGTCCGTTGTCACTGACGGTGAGCTTGACGTACTGGCCCGGACCGAGCTCACTGGGAACGGCCTTGTGCCACCCGGTGATCTCCTTGCGCTGCAGGGCCACGTTGATCTGGCCGGCGCGCGTGCCGAAGGAGCGGGCGGCCAGACTGAACAGGTTCATGAGGATCTGCTGAACACCGGAGGAGGAAGCCATCACCGGGCCCACCTGCGGGTCCAGGTTCTGGGAGATGGTCAGGTTGGCGGGCAGGATGTCCTGCAGGAGTTCCAGGGTCTCGGTCACGACCCGGGGCAGGTCCGTCGGCTTGTGGGCACGATCGGCCTGGGTGTAGAAATCGCTGATTTCCTGCACGAGATCCACGGCCATGCCGCCGGCCTTCACAACCTTCCGGATTTCGTCCTGGGCGGGGGTTTCCGGGGGCAGGGTCTGCATGGCCAGGCGGCTGCGGCCCATGATGACGGCCAATAGATTATTGAGGTTGTTCACGATGCCGCCGGCCAGGAGTCCCACCGCTTCCATGCGCTGTGCCCGGGCCAGTTGATTGCCGGCCTGCTCGGCGCGCTGACGGCAGGCGGCGTTCTCCCGGGCCAGACGTCGGCTGCGACGCCACAGGACAAGACACGCCGCACACAGGCCTCCGGCCAGCACCAGAAGTCCGGTGATTATCCATACAGACGCACTTTGGCCCACCGAATTCACGCAGGGCTCCCCTCTAGAACCAATTCAATCCTACCTATATTATCACCCAATTAGGAATATACAGCCAGATAAAAAAGGGACGGGATAACTCCCGTCCCTTTATTGGTAACAAGTTACCGTTTTCTGCGAATGGCTAGCGATATAGCGCCTTGACCGCCCCAAAGCTCACGGGTTCGGTGGCGACGGTACAGTCGGTCAACTGGATGCCGTCCACGAAGGGCTCCAGCTTGAAGGCGCTGAAGCTGTAGTTGTAGATCCCGGTGGCATTGTTGTAGCAGTCGTTCACCATCACGGAGTCGAAGTCGTACCAGAAGTCGTCGAACTGGACGGGCGTGCCGTCGAGGGCCTCAGCCATCCATTCGCCGTTACCCAGCGAGATGTCCGTGACGATCATGCCGTCCACGATGGTCACGACACAGCTTTCCCAGGATTCGGCGACCACGGGGTCCAACAGATCCGCCGCGGCCACGTAACTGGGCGCCGGAACGGCCTGGGTGCCGGTCTTGACCAGCGAGCCGTAGAGGCCGGCGGCCACGATGTCGATTTCCGACAGGCCGTAGTACTCCTTGTACTCACCGCAGATGCAGACCACGTCCCCGACCTCGAAGCCGTGATAGGGGGTGCTGCCCGTGTAGACCCAGATCCCGTTGTAGGCGGAGTAGGGGGCTTCGGCCACGTAGATACCGTTGTACCGCACGGCGGTCACCACGGTTTCACACGGGGTCACCAGGCTGTTTTCAAGAACCTGCCCGGTTTGAATTTCGTAAATGGAATCGGAAGTCGTCAGCTGTCCCATGGCGGTTCCGGCCAGCAACAGCAGCAAGAAAGCGAGAGCCATAGATTTCATCGTTTTGTCCCCCATTAGCAATCTGTTGGCTTCAATACCGGGAAAGATCCAGGGAAAATGCAGATACTGCGTCACCTTGTGTCGGACCCGGTTGGACTTTATAAGAAGGGTCAAAATGGGCGAAACCCTCATTTCGCACCTTATCACCCAAATTTGAACCTGTCTACAAAAAACATTCGTTAAAAAGGCGATTTTGTCCGGATTTCCCCCCAAATTTCGAGAGACTTGCCATTTCGTGGCAATTTAATCAGTTAGAGCCGATTCTCGCCGCCAACCGGGGGTTGGATCGCCCGGGGGACATCTGGTATAGTCGCCGTCTGTTAATGACGATTGGAGTCCCTAGCGAAAGGTTTTGCCATGGCTTATGAGATGATCACCTGTGAGGTGTCCGCCGACGTGGCCACGGTCATGGTCAACCGGCCGGATAAAATGAACGCCCTGAACCGACAGACCATCCAGGAACTGACCGCGTGTTTCCAGTCCCTTCAAAAGGACGACGCCGTGGGCGTGGTGGTGCTCACCGGCGCGGGGGAGAAGGCGTTCGTCGCGGGCGCTGATATCGGGGAACTGGCCGAGATGACGGCCGGCGAAGGCGAGGTCCTGGCGCAACGCGGACAGGATCTCATGAACCTGATCGAGGCCCTGGGCAAGCCGGTCATCGCGGCGGTCGGCGGCTTTGCCCTGGGTGGCGGGTGCGAACTGGCCATGGCCTGCACCTTCCGCTACGCCTCGGGCAACGCCAAACTCGGCCTGCCGGAAACCGGGCTGGGCCTCATCCCGGGCTTCGGGGGCACCCAGAGGCTGCCGCGACTGGTGGGCCGCGGCCGGGCGTTGGAATTGATTCTCACCGGCGACATGATCACGGCCGACGAAGCCCTGGCCCTGGGGCTGGTCAACAAGGTGCTCGCGCGGGAGGAACTGTTGCCGGTGGTCCAGGACCTGGCCGGGCGTCTGGCGCAAAAGTCGCGGACCACCACCCGGGTGGCCTTAAAGGCCGTCAATGAGGGCCTGGGCATGAATCAGGACAGTGGCTGCCGCCTGGAAGCCGCCCTCTTCGGGGTCTGTGGGTCGTCCGCGGCGGCCCGGGAGGGGTGCGCGGCTTTCCTGGCCAAAAGGAAACCCGATTTCTCCGGAAAATGACTCCGGACGGCGGCCATCGGACGTCCTGTTTTGAAGTGACCGCCGCAGGGAAACATTTCTTGGGTTCCCTGCGGTGGTTACCTATTTTAGACAGGATACGAGACCTTCGTAACATTCCGCCCGAGGTGAATCCATGACCGAAAATTCCACCATTGAAGTTCCCGTGATGGAAGTCAACGGGGAGCTCTGCAAGGGCTGCCAGTTGTGTGTCGGGGTATGCCCCAAGAGTGTCATCGCCATCAGCGAGAAGCTCAACAGTGCCAGTTACCATCCGGCCTATTACACGGGTGCCGACTGCACCGGTTGTTCCCTCTGTTTCTATGCCTGCCCCGAGCCGGGGGCCATCAGGGTCATCAAACCTTAGTTGTCAACCGACGGGAGACCGCCCATGGCAAGACAGTTCATGAAGGGTAACGACGCCATTATCGTAGGCGCCCTGGCTGCGGGATGCCGCGCCTACTACGGTTACCCCATTACGCCGGCCAGTGAAATCGCCCACGCGGCCGCCCTGCATTTTCCCGCCCTCGGTGGTGTCTTTATCCAGGCCGAGAGTGAAGTTTCCGCCATCAACATGGTCTACGGTACGGCCGGCATGGGCATTCGCACCATGACCGCCTCCTCGAGCCCCGGCTTCAGCCTCAAGCAGGAGGGCCTCAGCTACTGCGCCGGCGCCGAACTGCCCTGCGTGGTGGTCAACATCGTGCGCGGTGGTCCCGGCCTGGGCAACATCGCTCCCGAGCAGGCCGATTACTTTCAGATCACCAAGGGCGGCGGCCACGGCAACTACCGGCTGATCACCCTGGCTCCCAACGGCGCCCAGGAAATGTGCGACCTCACGGCCAAGGCCTTCGAGCTGGCCGACCGGTACCGCAACCCCGCCTGCATCATGGCCGACGGCATCACCGGACAGATGATGGAAGTGGTGGATATCCCCAGGGCCGCCAAGCTGGACTACGACCATAAGGACTGGTGTGTGACCGGCACCGCCGAGACCCGCGGCAACCTGGTCAGCTCCATCGTGCTCGAACCGGAAGATCTGGAAGAGCACAACCTCAAGCTGGACCGCAAGTACAAGGAGATCATGGCCAAGGAGGTCATGTTCGAGGAATACCAGACCGACGACGCCGACCTCGTGGTCGTGGCCTACGGCGTGGTCAGCCGCATCGTCTATTCCACCATCGACCAGGCCCGCGCCGAGGGACTCAAGGTCGGCCTGCTGCGGCCCATCACCCTGTGGCCGTTCCCCAGCGACATCCTGAGCAGCCTGGCCGACACGGCGGACAGCTTCCTGGCCGTCGAGTTGAGCACCGGCCAGATGGTCGAGGACGTGCAGTTGGCCGTGAACGGCAAGGCCCCGGTGCACTTCTACGGCCGCTCCGGCGGCATGGTGCCCGGCGGCGCCGAACTGATGGCCAAGTACCGCAAAATCCTCGCAGGAGGGAACAAATAATGAAAGTCTTTGAAAAGTCTTCCTCCTTCTTCGAAGTGTTCGAGCGCAAGGGCGGTCCCGCGAAGGAAGCCACGCACTACTGCCCCGGCTGCGGCCACGGCAACGTGCACAAGATGATCGCCGAAGCCATGGGCGATCTGGGCATCACCGAGCGGTCGGTGTTCGTGTCCCCGGTGGGCTGCTCCGTGTTCGGGTACTACTACTTCGACTGCGGCAACTTCCAGGCCGCCCATGGCCGGGCGCCCGCCGTGGCCACCGCGGTGAAGCGGACCAACCCCGAGGCCATCGTCATCTCCTATCAGGGCGACGGCGACCTTGCGGCCATCGGCACCGCCGAGACCATCCACGCGGCCAACCGCGGCGAAAACATCTGCGTGTTCTTCATCAACAACGCCATCTACGGCATGACCGGCGGCCAGATGGCCCCGACCACCATGATCGGCCAGCGCAGTACGACCACGCCCCTGGGCCGCCAGACCACCCAGCACGGCAACCCCATCAAGGTGGCCGAGATGCTGGCGACGCTGGACGCTCCCACCTACATCGAGCGGGTGGCCATCGGTAACAGCAAGCAGATCATGAAGGCCCGCAAGGCCATCCGCAAAGCCCTGCAGATCCAGAAGGAAGGCAAGGGCTACTCTTTCGTGGAGATCGTGTCCGCCTGCCCCACCGGCTGGAAGATGGACCCGGTCATGGCCCGCGACTGGCTCATCGACGACATGCTCAAGCAGTTCCCCCTGGGCGTGTTCAAGGATGAGGCCGACAACCTGGACGAAGGCGCCTGGGACCGCGAGTTCAAGCCCTTCGAGCCGGAGCCCGTCAATGCCTACCTGGAGAAGATGCGCTCCCCCTTCGATCAGCCGGACCCGGTGGATCTGAAGAACAACCTGCAGTGCAAGTTCGCCGGCTTCGGCGGGCAGGGCATTCTGACCCTGGGGCTGTTCCTGTCCCAGGTGGGCATGCGCGCCGGACACCAGGTGAGCTGGTTCCCCGCCTACGGACCCGAAATGCGCGGCGGCACGGCCAACTGTTCGGTCAACATCTCGAAGGCCCGCATCGGCTCGCCGCTGGTGGACCATCCCAACGTGCTGGTGGTCATGAACCAGCCGTCGCTGGATCTCTTCGAGAAGGATGTGGTCGACGGCGGCACCATCATCGTGGACACCACGGTGGTGGAGGGCCGGCCCGACAGCGACCGCCTGAACGTGGTGTGCATTCCCGCCAGCGACATCGCCGACGAAGTGGGCACGCCCAAGGTGGCCAACGTCGTGGTGCTGGGGGCCCTGGTGGCCGCCACCGACGCCTTCAGCGACGAGTACGTGAAGGATACGCTGCGCGCCGCGATCAAGAAGCGGAGCCTCATCGACATGAACATGGAGGCCTTCCAGCGCGGCTATGACTTTGTGAAGAACGGCGGCTGATACGCGCCTTGACGGGGCCGGTGCCCCGATTGACACGCGACCGGACCCGCCGCTTCGGGTCCGGTCGTTTCTTTGGCTTTCGCAAACGAGGACAGGTTGGACATGATTATCGGGTTGCCCAGGTCACGGTCGTTGGACGAGTCGCGCGTGGGGCTGTCGCCGCGTGCCGTGCGGAATCTGGTGGCGGCGGGACGGGACGTGCTGGTGGAGAAGGGCGCGGGCAAGGGCGGCGGCTTTCCGGATGAGCAGTATGAACAATCCGGTGGACGCGTGGTCCACTCCCTGGAGGAGGTCTTCGGCCGGGCGGACCTGGTGGTGAAGGTGAGCCGGCCGGCGCCGGAGGAGTACGACCTGATCCGCGAGGGCCAGGTCTTCATGTCCGTGATGCATCTGGCCACGGCCGACCCGCAGCTTCTGGACATCCTTCAGGCCCGCAAGTGCACCGCCATCGACTTCGTCACCATCCAGGATGACGCGGGGCATCTGCCCGTGCTGCGGCCCCTGTCCCAGATGGCCGGCCGCATGGTGCCCCAGATCGCCTCGCGGTACCTGCAGACGGATCATGGCGGTCTGGGCATCCTGCTGGGCGGCGCCCCGGCCGTGCCGCCGGCCGAGGTCGTGGTCATCGGTGCCGGCACCGTAGGCCGCAACGCCGTGCGGGCCTGTGTGGGCGCGGGCGCCCGGGTGACCCTGCTGGACACCAGCCACGACAGCATTACCGAGATCGACTGGGCTTTCCCCGGCCAGGTGACCACCTTCCGCGCCAACGAGGCCACCCTGCGCAAGGTGCTGGCCTTCGCCGACGTGGTGGTGGGCGCCGTGCGTCATCCCGGCGACCGCACGCCCCACCTGGTCTCGCGGGAAATGATCGGCCTGCTGCGGGAGAAGAGCCTGATCATCGACATTTCCGTGGACCAGGGCGGCTGCTTCGAAACCAGTCGTCCCACGCGCCTGTCCGACCCCACGTACGTGGTGGACGGCATCGTGCACTACTGCGTCCCCAACCTGACCAGCCTCGTGGCCCGCTCGGCCACCTACGCCTTGGTCAACGCCACCCTGCCCTACATCCACGCCATGTCCGCCGGCAACCCGGTGGCGGCCCTGCGCGGGGATACGGCCCTGGCCCGGGGCGTGAACATCATGCGGGGCGAGATCACACACCCCGGCCTGGCCCGCGCCCTCGGCCGTGACTGTCTGCCCCTGGAAAGCATGCTCACCGGCGGGGGACTGTCATGAACTGGTTGGAAACCTACCGCGCCCGCCTGATGAGCGCCGACGAGGCCGCCCGGTTGGTGGCCTCCGGTCAGAACGTGTACGTGGGATCGGGCTGCGCCACGCCTCATGACCTGGTGGCCGCCGTGACCCGGCGCTACGAGGAACTGGAGAACGTCCGGCTGATCCACCACCTGACCCTGGGGGACACGCCCTACGTGACCCCCGAGATGGAGGGTCACCTGCGCTGCCAGGCCTGCTTCGTGGGGTCCAACCTGCGCGAGGCTGTGAACGAAGGTCGGGCCGACTACATCCCCACCCACCTGCACGAGATGGCCCGCCTGTTCCGGCGGCGCATCATTCCCCTGGACTGCTCCCTCATCGTGGTCAGTCCTCCGGATGAACACGGTTTCTGCAGCTTCGGCATCGAGGTGGGGGTGACCAAAACCGCGGCCTTGGCGTCCGGCAGGATCGTCGCCGAGGTCAACCGCCGCATGCCGCGTACCCTGGGCGACTCCTTCATCCACGTGTCCAAGATCGACGCCTTCGTGGAGGTGGACCGGGACCTGGACGAGTTTCGCCCCGATCCGCCCAGCGAAATCGAAATGAAAATCGGCGCCAACGTGGCTGACCTCATTTCCGACGGCGCCTGCCTGCAACTCGGACTGGGATCCATCCCCAACGCGGTGCTGGATTTCCTGGATGACCGCAAGGAACTGGGCGTCCACACCGAGATGTTCACCGAGGCCCTGCCGCACCTGGTGGACAAGGGCATCGTCACCGGCGAGCGTAAGAATTTCCACCCCGGGAAGGTGGTGGCCGGGTTCATCATGGGCACGCGCGAGGTGTACGACTTCGCCCACGACAACGCGTTCATCGAATTCCATCCCACCGACTACGTGAACAACCCGGTGAACATCGCCCGCAACGACAACATGGTGGCGGTCAACAGCGCCATCCAGGTGGATCTCACCGGCCAGGTGTGTTCCGAGTCCATTGGCGAACAGATCTACAGCGGCTTCGGCGGCCAGGCCGATTTCATGCGCGGCACCGCCCTCAGCGAGGGTGGGCTGCCCATCATCGCCCTGCCCTCCACCACCCGCGACGGCGCCCAGTCGCGCATCGTGCCCAACCTGGATGTGGGTGCGGGCGTGGTGCTCACCCGGGCGGACATTCACGTGGTGGTCACCGAGTACGGGGTGGCCCATCTGCTGGGCCGGAATGTGCGGGAACGGGCCGAGGCCCTCATTTCCATCGCTCATCCCGATTTCCGGGAAACTCTCCTGTCCCAGGCCCACGGCCGCGGCTTATTTGGGCGATTGTTCCCCGGGGGTATTGACAAATAGTCCAAACGATGACAGCTTGTCTCCGGCGCCTTTCCTGACCCCCTTGCCCGGAGCGTACTGATTTTGTCTGAGACCCACCCCGCCCGAAACGGGGATGTGCGGCCCCCTGTGGTCCCGTCCGGCCCCCCGCTGGCCACCGTCCTGGTGGTCGATGACGAACCCGAGCTTTGCCGGGCCCTCAGCAAGCTGTTGACCCGCAACGGATATCATGTCCTGACGGCCGGAAACGGGGAAGAGGCCCTGATCCAGCTCCGGCGGGAGGATATCCACCTGGTCCTGTCCGACCTTCAGATGCCCAAAATGGGCGGCATCGATCTGCTCAAGGCGGGGCAGGTGGTGTCGCCGGCCACTGAATTCGTCATCATCACCGGGCACGGCACCATTGAAACGGCCGTGGGCGCGATGAAAATCGGGGCCTACGACTTCGTGGAGAAACCCTTCTCCACCAGCACCACCCTGAACGTGGTGCGCAAGGCCCTGGAAAAGCAGCAGCTCATGGCCGAGAACACGGACCTCAAGCGGCGGCTGGCCGAGATGGAGGGGGCCCACGACATCATCGGGAACAGCAGCGTCATGAAACAGGCCCTGGAAACCTCCCGCCAGGTGGCCGCCAGCGCCGCCACCATTCTGCTGACCGGTGAAAGCGGGACGGGTAAGGAGGTCTTCGCGTCGGCCATCCATCGCTGGAGCGACCGGGCGGCCAAGCCGCTGGTGCGCGTGAGCTGTGCGGCCCTGCCGGAGGGTCTTCTGGAGGCCGAACTGTTCGGCTACGAGGCCGGCGCCTTCACCGGCGCGGTGGGCCAGCGCAAGGGCCGCTTCGAATTCGCCCACCAGAGCACGCTGTTCCTGGACGAGGTGGGGGAGATGTCCCTCACCACCCAGGTCAAGCTCCTGCGGGTCCTGCAGGAAGGTGTCATCGAGCGCCTGGGTGGCAACAAACCCATCGACGTGGACGTGCGGATCATCGCTGCCACCAATGCCGACCTGGAAACCCGGGTGGCCGAAGGGTCGTTCCGGGAGGATCTCTACTACCGTCTGGACGTCATCAACCTGGAACTGCCGCCCCTGCGGGACCGGGAAAACGACATCGTCCTGCTGGCGAACCATTTCCTGGGCGTTTACAACAAGAAGAACGGGAAGCAGATAAACGGTTTCGCGGCGGAGGCGGTGGAGGCCCTTACGAGTTACGCCTGGCCGGGCAACGTCCGCGAACTGGAAAACGCCATTGAGCGGGCGGTGGTGCTGAGCAAGGATGACATTATTGCGGCCCAGGTGTTGCCGCGCGGGGTGCTTTCGGGGCGCAAGCGGTACGACATGCTCAACATCTCCGTGGGGATGACCCTGCGGGATGCGGAAATGGAGCTGATCCAGGCCACCCTGGACAGCACGGGCGGCGACAAGGAGACGGCTGCCAACATCCTGGGCATCGCCTCGCGGACCATTTACCGGAAATTGCAGTAAATCCCCTTTCAGGGGGTTCTTGACCGGGTTTTGGGGGGTTGCTATATTGTCGCGGCTTCCAGACATCTTGCACGGAGGGGGCGTCGGCCCGCTCCGGTTTTCCGCGCTCTTCGCGGGGCGCTCCAGGCGAGAGTGGCGGAACTGGCAGACGCGCAGGATTTAGGTTCCTGTGGGGAAACCCGTGGGGGTTCGAGTCCCCCCTCTCGCACCATAACGACAGCCGCCGCGGTCCCTGTCCGGACGCGGTCAGGCGCAGCAGCATTGCGGCCCGGAGTTGACCCGGGCCTTAACCTAAAACGAGGATTGGCATTTCATGTCCGAGAACCAACAGGCCACGCCGGGTCCCATCGTCACCACCGTTGAATCGCCGGAAAGCTGGCAGCGGGTCATCAAGGTCGAGATCACGCGGGCGCATTTCGACGCCGAGTTCGACAAGCGCCTGAAGAAGGCCGCCAAGACCCACCAGAAACCCGGCTTCCGCAAGGGCAAGACCCCGAAGGCCGTGGTGGAAAAGGAACTGGGCTCCATGCTCCGCATGGACACGGTGGAGGGCCTTGTGCCCCAGGCCTGGATGACCGGCCTGATGACCCACAAGCTGAACCCCATCACCGATCCCGCCCTGGAGAACATGGTGTTCGAGGACGAGGGGCCGCTGACCTTCGACCTGATCGTGGAAGTCCGGCCCGACGTGACCGCCGCGGACTACGACTCGCTGCCGGTGAAGAAGCGGCTGGCCGAGGTCAAGGACGCTGACATCGATGAGGTGCTGGGCCGTCTGCAGGAGAGCCGCGCCACCTTTGCCGCGGTGGAGCGCGCCGCCGCCGAAGGCGACCAGCTCACCCTGGACCTGGTGCCGTCGGCCTGGGACGGACAGCCCGACGAGGGCAAGCTCATCGAGGACCAGAAGCTGGTCCTGGGGGCCGAGGGCAACATGACCGCCTTTAACGAAGGGCTCACCGGGGTCAGCGCCGGCGAGGCCCGGGACGTGGAAGTGGTCTATCCGGAAGACCATCCCAACGAACAGCTCAAGGGCCAGTCGGTCTCCTTCAACTGCCGGGTCAAGGAAGTGGCCGCCAAGAGCGTGCCCGAGATCAACGACGAGCTGGCCGGCACCATCGCCGAGGGCAAGACCCTGGCCGAATTGAAGGACGAAATCCGCACCGACCTCCAGAAGGAAACGGAGAAGCGGGTGGAGCAGGAGATGGACCAGCAGCTTCTGGCGGAACTGGTCAAGCGGAACGATGTATCACTGCCACCGTCCATGGTGACTAAATACCTGGAATCGGGACTGGAAGAGGCCCACAAGCGGAACCAGCAGGCGGGACGCCCCAACTCCGAGGAAGAGGACAAGGAATACCTGGAGGCCGGCAAGCCCTACGCGGAGACCGCCTTGAAGGGGATGCTGCTGCTGGAGGCCATCCAGACCCAGGAAGAGATCAAGGTCACCGACGAAGATGTCGATGAGCGGATCGAGGAGATCGCCACCCAGAACGGTTTCGAAGTTGACCGTTACCGTGAGTTCGTGAACAGTGGTGACGAGAAACAGCGCCTGCAGTACGACATCCTGGAACGTCGTACTTATCAATTTCTGCTGTCCCGGGCCGAGATCACCGAGGTCTCCGGCGACACGGATGTGCTTTCCGAAAAGGAGTAGACAATGCTGGTACCCATGGTCGTCGATCAGACCAGTCACGGAGAACGGTCCTACGACATCTATTCCCGGCTCCTGAAGGACCGGATTATCTTTCTGGGCTTCCCGGTGGACGACAACATCGCCAACCTGGTCATCGCCCAGATGCTGTTTTTGCAGGCGGAAGACCCCGAACGGGACATTTACCTGTACATCAACAGCCCCGGCGGCAGTGTGACGGCGGGTCTTGCCATCTATGATACCATGCAATACATTACAAATGACGTGGTCACCATCTGTATGGGTCAGGCCGCCAGCATGGGAGCTGTCCTTTTGGCGGCGGGGGCCTCAGGTAAGCGGTCCGCCCTGGTCAACTCCCGGGTCATGATCCATCAGCCTCTCGGCGGCAGCCAGGGTCAGGCCAGCATGCTCGAGATCTACACCAAGGAAATTCTCAAGATCCGCGACAAGCTCTACGAGATTCTGTCCCTGCATACGGGCCAGAAACTGGAAAAAATTGCCGAAGACAGCGATCGCGATTTCTTCATGTCCGCCCAGGAAGCCAAGAGCTACGGCCTGGTGGACAAGGTCATTTCGACCCGCGGCGAGATGGACGAAATCGAAGACGACAAGGGCAAGAAGAAGAAATAGGCATCAGGACAGGCGCCCCGGACGGCCGGGCGCGCCTGCGGAGGAACGATGAAGCGCCGGCAAAACGGAAGTCCCCAGATGATCAAGTGCTCGTTCTGCGCCCGTGGCCAGGACGAGGTTTCCAAGCTTGTGGCCGGGCCTTCCAGCGTCTATATCTGCAGCGAGTGCATCAAGCTGTGCAACGACATCCTCGAGGGCGAACTGCTCGACGAGGCCGCCCTGGCGCCCCCCAAGTTCCCCAAGCCGAGGGAAATCCACGACTACCTGGATACCTACGTGATCGGTCAGGACCAGGCCAAAATCAGCCTGGCCGTGGCCGTGTATAACCACTACAAGCGGATCCACCAGAAGAAGTCTTCCGACGGGGTGGAGATCGACAAGAGCAACATCCTGCTGCTGGGCAACACCGGCACCGGGAAGACGCTTCTGGCCCAAACCCTGGCCAAGTTCCTGAATGTGCCTTTCGCCATTGCCGACGCCACCGCGCTGACCGAGGCCGGCTACGTGGGCGAGGACGTGGAGAACATCCTCGTGCGCCTGCTGCAGTCCGCGGACTACAACATCCAGGCCGCCGAGCAGGGCATCGTCTACGTGGACGAAATCGACAAGATCGGGCGCAAGAGCGGGAACCCCTCGATCACCCGGGACGTCTCGGGCGAAGGGGTCCAGCAGGCGCTGCTCAAGATCCTCGAAGGCACCGTGGCCAACGTGCCGCCCCAGGGCGGCCGCAAGCATCCGCAGCAGAAGTATCTCGAAGTGAACACCAAGAGCATCCTCTTCATCTGCGGCGGCGCCTTCCAGGGCCTGGAGAAGATCATCGAGCGGCGGGTGGGCAAGAACGTGCTCGGCTTTGCCCGCGAGGAGAACTACACCATTTCCGAGGAGCGTGCGGAGTTCCTGAGCCTGGTGGAGTCGCAGGATCTCATGAAGTTCGGCCTCATTCCTGAACTCATCGGCCGGCTGCCCGTGGTCACCCACATGCATGAGCTGGACCGGGACGACATGGTCAAGATCCTCCAGGAGCCCCGCAATGCCTTGACCAAGCAGTATATCAAGCTGCTGGGCATGGAGGACGTGGAGCTGATCTTCGAGCCCGACGCCCTTGAGGCCATCGCCGACCTGGCTGTGGAGCGCAAAACCGGCGCCCGCGGCCTGCGGTCCATCCTCGAAAACATCATGCGCCAGACCATGTTCGAGATTCCTTCCCAGGATGACGTCAGACAGGTTATCATCACCCGCGACGCGGTCGCGCAGAAGGCCGACCCCGAAATCGTGCTGGGTGATCCCCCGGATGAAATAAAGGAAGCCTGATCCCCCGGCCTTGTTCCTGACCGTCCCCATCGCGGAGAGCTCCGCATGGCGACGGTCGTCTTGGTGTGCGGTTCAGGTCAGCATTTTACGAGGAGAGCCATGAGCGGATCCGAATTCATGATCATGCGCGACGGCGAGGAGATTTCCATTCCCGGCCGCCTGCCCCTGTTGCCCCTGCGCGACGTGGTGGTCTTCCCCTACATGGTGACGCCCCTGCTGGTGGGGCGGTCCCGGTCCATCGCGGCGGTCGAAGCGGCCATGGACGCGGACAAACTGCTGTGTGTGGTGGCCCAGCGGGAGGCCGAGACGGAGGAACCCGAAGCCGAAGATGTCTACACCTTCGGGACCGTGATCAAGGTTCTGCAGGTCATCCGCACCCCGGACGACACCCTCAAGATCCTGGTCGAGGGCATCGCCCGCGTGGGGATCGAGTCGGTGGATCTGGCGGACGGCTATCTGGACATGACCGTGAAGCCCGCCCGGGAGAAACTGGCCGGCGGGACCGAGGTGGAGGCCATCAGCCGGTCCATCAAGGAACGCTTCAAGGAATACGTGCGCCTGAACAAGCGGCTGCCCGACGAGGTACTTCTCTCGGTGCTGAACCTGGATGAAATCGGCCGCATGGCCGACTCCATCAGTGCCTACATCCTGGGCAAGGTCCCGGTGAAACAGGAACTGCTGGAGGAACTGAGTCTGCGCAAGCGGCTGACCAGCATCAACCAGATCCTGGCCAACGAACTGGACATCCTGGAAATCGAACAGCGCATCGACACCGAAGTGCAGAGCCAGGTGCAGCGCAACCAGCGCGAGTTCTATCTCAACGAGCAGCTACGGGCCATCCGCAAGGAGCTGGGCTACACCGCGGATGAGGATTCGGAACTGGAGGAGTACGCCCAGAAGATCGAGGGCAGCGACCTGTCGGCCGAGGCCCAGGACGTGGCCCGCCGCGAACTGGCGCGACTGGACCGCATGTCGCCCATGAGCCCCGAGGCCACCGTGGTGCGCAACTACCTGGACACCCTGCTGGCTTTGCCCTGGAAGAAGAAGTCGCGCGACCGCATCGACACGACCAAGGTGCGTAAGCAGCTGGACGCCGATCACTACGGGCTGGACAAGGTCAAGGAGCGCATCCTGGAATTCCTGGCCGTCTACAAGATGACCAAGACCATGCAGGGCACCATTCTTTGTCTGGTGGGCCCCCCCGGGGTGGGCAAGACCAGCCTGGGCCGCAGCATTGCCGAGAGCATGAACCGCAAACTGGTGCGCATCAGCCTGGGCGGCGTGAGGGACGAGGCCGAAATCCGCGGTCACCGCCGGACCTACATCGGCAGCAAGCCTGGCCGCATCATCGACTCCCTGCGCAAGGCCGGCACCCGCAACCCGGTGTTCCTGCTGGACGAAATCGACAAGATGGGCTCGGACTTCCGCGGCGATCCCGCCTCCGCCCTGCTGGAAGTGCTGGACCCGGAGCAGAATTCCTCCTTCAGCGACCACTACCTGGAAGTGGAGTTCGACCTCAGCAACGTCATGTTCATCACAACGGCCAACAGTCTTCACTCCATTCCGCCCGCCTTGGAAGACCGTATGGAAATCATCCGGCTCCCGGGTTATCTGGAGCACGAGAAGATGATCATCGCCGAACGCTTCCTGGCCCCGCGTCAGATGAAGCGCAACGGCGTGACCGGCTGGGAGGGCGGGTTCCGCAAGACCGCTTTCCAGGCTCTCATCGACGGGTACACCCGCGAGTCGGGTGTGCGCAATCTGGAACGGGAAATCGCCGGCATCTGCCGCAAGGTGGCCAAGGCCAAGGCCGACAAGGGCAAGTTCCCGGGCCCGGTCACCGGGGCCAATGTCCCGAAGTATCTGGGCATTCCCCGCTTCCGCCGGCGGGCGGTGGACCGGGATTCGGAAATCGGCGTGGTGGTGGGCCTGGCCTGGACCATGGCCGGCGGCGAGATCCTGGAGATCGAAACCGCCATGGTTCCCGGGGCGGGCAAAATCACCATCACCGGCAATCTCAAGGAAGTGATGAAGGAGAGCGCCCAGACGGCTCTCAGTTATGCCCGCGGTCTCTGCCGGGAAATGTCGGCCGACTGGTTCAAGAAGAACCAGATCCATATCCACGTCCCCGAGGGGGCGATTCCCAAGGACGGCCCCAGCGCGGGTATCGCCATGGCCACGGCCATCGTGTCCCTGTTGCGTGGGATTCCGGTGCGGGCGGATGTGGCCATGACCGGTGAAGTGACCCTGCGGGGACGGGTGCTGCCCATCGGGGGACTCCCCGAGAAGGCCGTGGCTGCCCTGCGGGCGGGCACGCGCCATCTGATCATCCCGGCCGACAACGAAAAGGAATTCCGGGAGTTGGCTCCGGAAATCCGCCGGAAACTCACGGTGCACCTGGTGGAGACCATGGACCAGGTCCTGGACCTGGCGCTCGAGGCCCCCGCGAAACCCAAGCGCAAGCGGGCGGCCACCCCCCGCCGGAAGTAGGAGACCGCCGTGCAGGTCGAATTCATCACCAGCAGTCCGGACCTGAAGGGCCGTCCCGAAAGGATCCTGCCGGAATTCGCCTTCATCGGCCGCAGCAATTGCGGCAAGTCGTCTCTTATCAACCACTTTCTTGAGCGCGTGCGTATGGCCAAGATCAGCGGCAAACCCGGTAAAACCAGACTACTCAACTACTTCCTGGTGGATGACCGCTACTACCTGGTGGATTTGCCCGGTTACGGGTTCGCCAAGGTGGGCAAAGCCACCCGGGCGGCCTGGCGGGAGATTTTTCGGGAGTTCCTGCTGGCCGAGGACCGCCCCCTGGCCCTTTTTCAACTGCTGGATGTGCGCCATCGGCCCAGCCAGGAGGACCGCCAGGTGGCGCACTGGTTGCAGGAGGCGGGACACCCCTTTGCGCTGGCCATCACAAAAATCGACAAAGTGGGAACAAACGTCCGTGAAGAGCGCTATCAGGATATTGTCAGCCACCTGGGTGTCCCCGCAGATACGCCCTTTTTCCCCACGTCGGCAAAACTGGCCACCGGTCGGGACGGGATGGTGGCGTGGGTCGAGGCCCTGTTGGCGGCCAATGTGGAGGCCGAGTCGTTTGACGAGGCGTCCGACCCCTTGATATAATAGACGCTGGAGCGGCGTGTGCGACGCCGCCGCGTCCCGGAGAAGCCGGCGGTGTGACCGCCCTCATAGATGGAACGGGACCTGGAACCCGACGGATAACATGAACGTGGCAGGACAATGGCGTTTCCCGGCACTCCGGGGCCTGATGACAGGCCTCGTTCTGGGCGTTTGCCTGGGCGCCGCCCCCGCCCAGGCCACGCAGGCGGACATGGACAAGCTGCCTGTCACCTCACCCAACCTGTGTCTGGCCTGCCACACCAGTGAGAGCCCCGGCGCAGGGACCGCCGATCTCAATGTGTTCGGGGTGGATTTTCTCAACAACGGGCGCATGTGGGACTCCAATCTGGCCCAGCTGGACTCGGACGGAGACGGCTGCCTCAACGGCGTGGAAGTGGGGGACAGCGACGGCGACGGCTACGCTGACGGCAACGTGGATGAACAGGCCGGCAACCCCGGCGTCCCCGGAAACTGCGGGTCCGGGAGCCTGGTTGACGAGAAAACCTGGGACGCCCTGAAAGCAATGTTTGACGGTAGATAGTCGCGGGGCGATAATTCCCCTTGGAATCCATAGCCCGACTGCGGGTTTTTTTTGTGGCTGTCAGGCTGGCCGAGGGACCACTGGCGGCGGAACATTGGAGCGAACCGTGGAAAACCGAGTGATTATCGGTGGGCAGTGGGGCGACGAAGGCAAGGGCAAGATCGTCGACACCCTCAGCCGGAGCGTGGACTGGGTTCTGCGCTACCAGGGCGGAGCCAACGCCGGACACACGATCCATATCGGGGATGTGAAACACGTCCTGCACCTGATCCCCTCCGGGGTGCTGCACGAAGGTGTGCGGTGTCTGCTGGGCGGGGGCATGGTCATTGATCCCTGGAGCCTGCGGGACGAGATCCTCGGCCTGGAGCAACAGGGCATTTCCGTGCGGGACCGTCTGTACATCTCGGCCAACGCCCACCTCCTGCTGCCCTACCACAAGCGGCTGGATGAGCTGCGGGAGACCCGTCTCAAGCGCAAGAGCATCGGCACCACGGGGCGGGGCATCGGGCCCGCCTACCTGGACAAGATCCAGCGGACGGGCCTTCGCCTGGGTGACCTGCTCCTGCCGGCGGAGAACCTGGAGCGCAAGGTCATCGAAAAGATCCTGTCGGCCAACGAGATTCTCAGCGAGTTCTACGACGCCGATCCCCTGCCCGCCCGGACCCTGGCCGAGGAACTGGTGGTGCTGGCCCAGTCGATCAGCCCCATGGTGGTCAATGCCTACAGCGCCCTGCGCAAAGTGCGTGAGGGCACCGAATCGGCCCTGTTCGAGGGGGCCCAGGGTACCATGCTGGACATCGATCACGGGACCTATCCCTTCGTGACCAGCAGTAACAGTACCATCGGGGGCGCGATGACCGGAACCGGGCTGCCGCCGCGTAGCCTGGGTGAAATCAACGGGATCTTCAAGGCCTACTGCACCCGCGTGGGCAACGGACCCTTCCCCACCGAACTGCTCGGCGAACAGGGCGACGCCCTGCGCGAGGCCGGGGGGGAATACGGGGCCACCACCGGGCGGGCCCGCCGCTGCGGCTGGTTCGATCTGCTGGCGGCCCGGTATGCCGTGGATGTGAACGGGATGACCGGCGCGATCATCACCAAGCTGGATGTCCTGGATACCCTGGACTCGGTGCAGGTGGCCACCGCCTACGATCTTGATGGTGGACCGGTCACGGAATACCCGGTGCGGGTGGACGATCCGTCCAGTTGCCGGCCGGTATACAAGGAATTCCCGGGATGGCGCAAGCCCACCCACGACTGCCGCAAACTGGTGGACCTGCCGGCGCCGGCGCGGAAGTACCTCGAATTCCTGGAGCAGCAGTTGGGCTGTCTCATCGTGGGCGTGAGCGTGGGGCGGGATCGGGAACAGATGATCTGGACCGATTCCGGCGTGTCCACCTGATCCAAAACTTTGACACCGCAGGTGGTGTTTTCTATATTGCGGTCTCTCGCGGAACCCCGCGGGAGCTTGGGTGTGGGCCACTAGCTCATCAGGTAGAGCATCTCCCTTTTAAGGAGGTTGTGCCAGGTTCGAGTCCTGGGTGGCCTACCACCATCCCCTCCGGTTTTTTTTCGGTTTTCCCCTCAAGTATCCCTGCCCGCCTGCCGATAATCACGGCATAAGGCGAAGTCCGCCCGGGCACCGGGGGCTTCGTGCGCGCGCATTAACCGGCCGTATGACGGAGGGCCGGTTCAGCAAAGGATTGGCACCATGTCGTTTCGCATCAGTTCCCGTCCGGCTTCCAACAGTTCAGCTCTGCGGTCCTCGGAGTCACACCAACGCGGTGTCAGGAAGGCCCTGGAGAAGATGTCCAGTGGCCGACGCATCAACCGGGCGGCCGATGACGCCGCCGGTCTGGCCATCAGCCTGAAGCTGGGTGAGGAACTCAAGGCCTTGGAGCAGGGCATGGAGAACGCCTACGACGGCATGTCCCTGGTCCAGGTCGCCGATGGCGGGCTGGAACAGGTCAGCGGCAACCTGCTGCGCATGCGGGAACTGGCCATGACCGCAGCCAACGGGACCCTGAATCCGGACCAGCGCCAGGCCGTGCAGATGGAGTTCGACACCCTGAAACAGGAAGTGGACCGTCTGGGCGGCGCCACCGAGTTCAACGGGCAGGCCCTGCTGGACGGAAGCGCCGGTCAGGTGGAAATCGCCCTGGGTGGAGCGGACGACAGCATCGACATTGACCTGAGTCAGCAGGTGGATGCGGCTGCTCTGGGCCTGCAGGCCACCCGGGTGGACGGAGGCGACGGGGAGGCGGCTCGGGGCGCCCTGGCCGACCTGGAGGCGGCCCTGGAGCAGGTCAGCGCCCAGCGGGCGGACCTGGGCGGCGCCGGCAACCGTCTGATGAACGCCAGTCGCTCACTGGCCGTGGGGTACGAAAATACCACGGCGGCCAACTCGCGGATCATGGATACGGACTACGCCAAGGAATCGTCCGAACTGGTTCGTCAACAAATCCTGGCCCAGGGAGCGACCGCCGTGCAGTTGCAGAGCCGCGGACTTTCGGCCTCCGCCCTGACCCTCCTGAAGTAGCCCAGCGCCACCAAAGGAAAAGGCGCCGGTTTTCACCGGCGCCTTTTTGTTTGTCCCGGAAGCGAAGCTAGTTCTGGCCGTACTTCTGGGTCCACAGACGATCGAATTCCTCCACCGTCTCCTGGAACATGTCCATGGCCGCCACGATGGGGGCGGGGGTTTCCAGATCCACGCCCGCGTCCCGCAGGATGTCCAACGGGGGTGCGGAGGACCCGGCCCGCAGCATGTTGTTGATGTACCGGTCGGCGGCGTCCTGACCCTCTTCGGCGATCATGTCCGCCATGGCCAGGCCGCTGGTCAGGCCGGTGGCGTAGGTGAACACGTAGAAGTTGTAGAAGAAGTGGGGGATGAACATCCACTCGCACTGGTCGAACTCGCCCAGTTCAAAGCCCGGACCGTAGTATTCCTTGATCATGTCCCCGTAGAGGGTGTTCAGGAACTCGGCGGTCAGGGGATTGCCGGCTTCGGCGTGCTCGTGGAAACGCAGCTCGAAGTCGGCGAACAGGGTCTGCCGGAAGATGGTCAGGCGGATGCTTTCCAGACGCTGGTTCAGAAGCAGTAGCTTCATGTCCACGTCGTCCTTGGCCTCATTCAGGAGGTAATTGGTCAGCAGGGCTTCGTTGCAGGTGGAGGCGATCTCCGCCAGGAACGTGGTGTAACCGGAGTAGATGGCCGGCTGGGTGCGGTTGCTGAACACAGAGTGCAGGGCGTGGCCGAACTCGTGGGCGGTGGTGCTCACGGCGTCCAGGCTGTTGTCGTAGTTATGCAGGATGTACGGGTGCACTTCCTTGCTCAATACGCCGTTGCTGTAGGCGCCGCTGCGCTTGTCCTCGTTGGGATAAACGTCGATCCAACCGCTGGCCGGGTCCATGCCCTCTTCCAGCAGGGCCACGTACTCATCGCCCAGGGGTTTCAGGCCCTTGGCGATCAGGTCACGGGCTTCCTCGTAGCTGTACTCGGGCTCCACGCCTTCGAGCATGGGGTTGTACAGGTGGGGGAAGGTGAGGGGCCCTTCAAGGCCCATGACCTTTTTCCGCAGCTCCACGTACTTGTGCAGGGTGCGGGGCAGGTTCTCACGGATGGTTCCGATCAGCATCCGATAGGCCTCGGGGCTGATGTTGTCCGGGGACATGGAGGCGTCCAGGCACGTTTCGTAGTTCCGGGCGTCCTTGGTCATGATATGGCTCTTGACCACGCCGTCAATGAGCACCGCGAAGGTGTTCTCATAGCCGTTGAGGGTTCCGAAGAAGGCCTTGGCGGCCGCTTCGCGCACCACGGGGTCCTCGTGGGACCGCAGGGCGCTGAAGCTGCTCACGGTCAGGGCCACGTCTTCACCCTGGCTGTCCTGGATGACGGGGAAATCAATGTCCACACCCAGCAGGGCCTCGTGGGCATCGCTGGGCACCGACCGCATGTTGCCGATGAGGGCCATCAGGCGCTCTTCGGGGGAGGTCAGGGTGTTTTCCTTCTGGCGCCACAGCTCGGAGAAGTAATAGTCGTAAACGGCCAGTTCCTTGTTTTCCCGCATGAACCCCTTGATGGTCTCCGGGTCGATTTCCAGCAGCTCGGGCTCGATCCAGCTGGTGGCTTCGCCGAAGGCCGGGAACATGGCCGAAACGCGGCCCTGCATCTCGCGGGCGCCGTTGTTGCCCTGGTCCACGTCGTAGAGGGTCTGGGCGTACACGTAGACCTTGTACAGGCGGACCATCATGTCGTGGGTGAGTTCCTCGGTGGCCAGGATGTTCTCTGCGCTTTCGAGGAGCTTGCCCTTGTAGCGGGTGAGGGTGGGGATGGCTTCGGCCAGGGCCGCAAGCTCATCTTCCCAGGCCTGCTTGTCGGCAAAGATGTGGGTGCTGTTCCAGGTGTATGCCTCGGGAATAGCGGAACGGGGATCGGTGGTGTTGGGCTTGTACTCGGCCTGAGCGCCGGGCACCAGCAGAACAGTGCAGAAGACGGCCATGAGAGCGATCAGGCCGCAACGGACGAACCTATGCTGAAACATGCAGGACCTCCTGAATCCTATTTTGCAGACAACAGCCCGGTTCCCTGAGGGGAAACCGGGCTGTCAGGGTGTGAAAGGCCGGACCACTAGAAGCGGGGCCGGCCCAACTCATCAACAAACGGGTCAATGCTCTTGCCTTTAGCCGGGAAATCCACAGTGATGGGGTCAACCACCAGCGTGGTGTCACTAAGGTCGAGGGCCGCCTTGTAGATGGTGTTCTCTACCAGGCCCACGAAATAAATGTTGTCGGTGTCGCTGCCCCAGATACTCGACAGGCCGTTGGTGCCGTCGAAGAGAACCTTCCGGAGTCCCTGGTTCTCATCGAAATTGTAGTTCGGGGTCTGGAAGATGACCTGTCCCTGATCGGTGACCATGTACAGGTTGGCGTTGCTGTCCATCCACATGGCGCGAATGCCGGCGCCGGGCTTGTCGGTCATGTCGGGGAACATCTTGCGCCAGACCAGGGCGCCGGTGAGCTCCTCACCCAGAGTGAACAGCCAGCCTTCGGACGTCCCCAGGTAGTTGTTGCTCAGGATGGTCTCGTCACTGGAGGAACTGAGCACCCATTCGCTGGCCGCCAACTGGTCGCCGCGCAGGGTGCGCATGCGCCAGTCGAATTTGGGGGCCTGCACCGGAGGGTCGCCCACGAAAGGCGGCACGTCTTCGCCCATCACCATGCCGTCGGTGCCGACCATTCCGTTGGGCTCGCCGATCCAGTCGGGGTCCTTGAAGGCGCCGCCGAAGAAGTAGTAATTGACCGTGGTCAGGCTGTAGATGTCGGACTTGAGCTGCAGGGTGTCCAGGGCGGACAGGTCCACGGGGTTTCTCACGACAATGGAGTCGGTGTTGGTGCTGCCCCAGCTGGATCCGTTGAGGATGCGCAGGGCGCCGGCCCGACCGCAGACGTGGACGTCTCCCTGGTAGTCCCCGATGTTGTAGAGATCCTGGCTGGTGCCGCTCTCCATGGGGGACCAGGAACCGCCGGTGTTGCGCCAGATTTTTCCGCCGTGGCCGCAGGCCAGCAGGGTGCCGTCGCCGGGACCCCAGATCCGGGTGATGGCCTGGTCCGCTCCGATATCCACGTAGGACCAGTCGGTTCCATCGAAGTGGAACATGGCCCCGCGGTTGCCGGCGGCGTAGACGTTGTTGGGGTCCGTGCCGTGAACGGCAAAGAGCCAGTCCCTGGACGGGGCCGGTTCGGGCTGAGGGAAGGTGACAGTGCCTTCGTCATCGGAACAGCCGGCGGCCAGCAGGACGCCCAGAGTCAGAACCAGGGCCAACAGAAGAGGGAGGGTGCATTTGGGCTGCCGGGCGCGGGCACCGGGCAATAAGGAAGCAATCAGTTTCATTGCGACAATATCCTCGCGTTCAACAGGTGGGGATCCGGGAACGACCGACCGCCTGATCCGGACCCTGTCCTGTCGCCAGGCGCAGGGCCGAAACACCATGCCCGCCATACGGCGGAGGCCGCGTTTCCAACTCCTGAATATTAAGCATTGGCGGTGTGAAAGTCCATAGGCAACAGACATATTGTCGAAAGGATACTTGCAGATCCGGCTGAACATGACAAAATTGTCCAGAAGGCGGCCGGTCACCCGTTTGGGGGACTTCGGCCCGGACACCTGGACCTCCGCGCGGGAGAACAACCACATGACGCAGAACACCGGCCATGGTCCCCTTGATCCGGGACTGGACCTGTTTGCGGAAATCGACCGTTTGCGGACCGGGATGAACGCCGTCATCCTCGCTCATTATTATCAGGATGCGGATATCCAGGACATGGCGGATTTCGTGGGGGACAGCCTGGCCCTCAGCCAGCGGGCGGCGGAGACCGAGGCCGAAGTCATCGTGTTCGCCGGTGTTCACTTCATGGCCGAAACGGCCAAGATCCTCAACCCGCACAAACAGGTTCTCCTGCCGGACCTTGACGCCGGCTGCAGTCTGGCCGACGGCTGCCCGCCCGACGCCTTCGCCCAGTTCCTGGAAAAATACCCGGACCACAAGGTGGTCAGCTACATCAACTGTTCGGCCGACACCAAGGCCATGAGCGACGTGATCTGCACCAGCAGCAACGCCATGAAGATTGTGGCCTCGTTTCCTCCCGACCAGCCCCTGGTCTTCGCGCCGGATCGTTTTCTGGGGGCCTGGGTGGCCCGCAACCTGGGGCGCGACCTGGTCATGTGGCCGGGATCCTGCGAAGTGCATGAAACCTTCAGCGAGAAGAAACTGGTGGAGCTCAAGGTGCAGCATCCGGACGCGGTTGTGACGGCTCATCCCGAATGTCCCCAGAGTGTCCTGCAGCACGCCCACCACGTGGGCAGCACCAGCAGCATTCTCAAGTTCGCCGGTGATACGCCGGCCCGGGAAATCATCGTGGTGACCGAGCCTGGCATTCTGCACCAGATGCAGAAGGAGAATCCGGACAAGATCCTCATTCCCGCTCCGGGCGCGGACGAGTCCTGCAATTGCAATGAGTGTCCCTACATGCGTCTGAATACCCTGGAGAAGCTTTATCTCTGCATGCGGGACCGGACGCCGGAGATCGTGGTGGATCCGGCCACGAGCGTTCGGGCCCTGGCCCCCATCGAACGCATGCTGGACCTGAGCCGCTGAGCGGCCGCACGGGAAGTTCTGCTTTGCACACCCCCGTCTTCCTGGACCACAACGCCACCACCCCCCTCGACCCGCGTGTACGGACTGTGCTGGAGCAGGCCCAGCGCGACTGTTTCGGAAATCCGTCCAGCGCCGGTCATGCGTACGGGTGGGCCGCGGCCGAACTGGTGACCCGGGCCCGGACCCAGGTGGCCGAGGCCATCGGCGCCGAACCGGGGGAAATCCTGTTCACCTCGGGCGCCACCGAAGCCAACAACCTGGCCCTGCTGGGCAGCGCCCCCACCCACGGGGCCCACCGCCGTCACCTGATCATCTCCAACCTCGAACACGATGCGGTGTCCGCGCCGGCGGCCGAACTGGAAAGGCGGGGTGCCCGTCTGACCCGCGTGGCCTGCGGCCGGGACGGCCTGCTCGACCCGGAACAGGTGGCCGCGGCTCTGGACGGGGAGACCTGGCTGGTGTCGGTCCTGGCCGCCCAGAACGAGATCGGCACGCTGCAACCCCTGGCGGACATTGGCCGGGTTTGCAAAGGGGCGGGGGTTTTGTTCCACAGCGACGCCGCTCAGGCTCTGGGCCGCATGGATCTGGATGTCCAGCGGGAGGGCCTGGATCTGCTCAGCCTGTCCAGCCACAAGACCTACGGGCCCAAGGGGGTGGGCGCCCTGTTCGTCCGTCGTCGGGATCCGCGTGTCAAACTGGCGCCTCTCCTGTATGGCGGGGACCAGGAGAAGGGCCTGAGGCCCGGTACGCTGAACGCCCCGGGTATTGCCGCTTTCGGCGAAGCCTGCCGGTTGGCCGTCGCTGAGCGGGCGTCGGAATCGGTCCGGGTCGGTGCCCTGCGGGACCGGTTGTGGGGCCGCCTGCGGACGGGGTTGGCGGGGGTGAGCCTGAACGGGGCGGCCGCCCCGCGTTTGGCGGGAAACCTGAATGTCAGTTTTGCGGGCGTGAGGTCTTCCGGGCTGCTCCCCCGCCTGACCACCCTGGCCGTCTCCGCAGGCAGCGCCTGCCGGAGCGGCTCTCCCGGGCCCTCCCGTCTGTTGCTGGATCTGGGGGTCCCGGAGGATCTGGCCGGGTCCAGTCTGCGGATCGGCCTGGGGCGGTTCACCACGGATGAAGAGGTGACCTACGCGGCGGATGTCCTCATCGAAGCTGTCACGGCCCTGCGCGCCAACCCCTGAAAAAAAGGCCTCCGCCCGAAGGCGGAGGCCAGGAATCCGGAGCAAGCCCGGGTCAGTCGCCGTCGTAGTCGGCGGACTGCCGTCGGGACAGGGAGATCCGATGCCGGTCGAGGTCCACGTCCAGGATCCGCACGGGGATTTCTTCGCCTTCGTTCAGGATTTCCCGGGGGTGGATGATGCGCCGCGAGGCCAGTTCACTGATGTGAATCAGGCCTTCCACGCCGGGCACCAGTTCCACGAACACGCCGAAGTCCACCAGGCGGGTCACGCGGCCGGTCACGTCCGTGCCGGGAGTCAGGGTATCGGCGGATTCGGGCCAGGGATCCGAAGCCAGCGCCTTGATCGACAGGCTGATCCGTTCGGACCGACCCTGTCCCAGGTTCTGGATTTCCAGGATCTTGACCTTGACGGTCTGACCTTCCTGCAACACATCCGAAGGGCTGCTCACGCGCTGGTGACTGATCTGGCTGATGTGCACCAGACCTTCCAGACCTCCGATATCCACGAAGGCGCCGAAATTGACCAGACGGGTGACGGTGCCCTCGAAGGTGTCGCCGAGGGTGAGGTTGTCCCGAATGCTGCGGGCGGCTTCTTCGCGCTCAGCCTGCAGCAGGGCGCGGCGGGACACCACCACGTTGCGTCCGTCTTCGGAAAGTTCGAGGATGCGGAACTGGAAGGTGCGGCCCACGAACACACTGGGATCCTCGGTGCGGCGCACGTCGATCTGACTGAAGGGGCAGAAGGCCCGCACGCCGTTCAGATCCACCGAAAAGCCGCCCTTGTTGGTCTCGCCGACCTTGCCTTCGACGGGTGTGCCGGCATCGTAGGCGGACTGCAGGGCGTCCCGTCCGGCTTCCCTCAGATTGATGGCCATGGTGAGCTTCAGGCCGTCGGGACTCTTCTGAACGTGTCCCGTGATTTCGTCACCCACGGCGAACTTCAGGTTTCCCTCGTCGTCCTTCAATTCCGTCAGGGAAATGGGGAGGTCTTCCCGCAGGCCGCAATCCACGAAGGCGTCCTGGTCTCCGATCTGGAGCAGGCGCCCGGTGAGTTTGTCGCCGGGTTTGGCGGACCCGCTGTCGGTGCCGTCTTCGGCGGCCAGCAGGTCGGCGAATTCTGAGTTTTCCGGGGAGCTGAATTCGTTGGTGCCGTCGTTGTCTTCGGGGGGATTGGATCCATTTTCAATCGGGTCGCTGGTCATTTCCGATCCTGTTCAATAGAGAGGAATAGGCCTGTCTGCAGGGCTCCGGAGCCGGGGCGGGCCCCGCCGGTCCAACAACATGTCCGGCAAAATATACCATATAGGGACGCGGCTGCCTACTCCCTGATGGAAAAATCTGGCCCGGCAAGCGGGTGCTCCGGACGGGTTTCGGGGGGTGAGGGTCAGGATTTCCGGCCCAGGACCACCAGGGTCAGGTCGTCCGCCAGGACCGGATCGCCGGTGGCCGGGTGGGCGTGGGCCAGGACCGCGTCCTGCAGTTCCGGGAGGAGGTCATCCGGCGGGCTGTCGGCCAGGTCGGCCACGGCGCCCGCCAGCCCGTCCCGCCCGAACTGCCCTCCGTCGGGGGCCTGGGCCTCGGTCAGGCCATCGGTGTAAGCCACCAGGAGGTCTCCGGGGGACAACGGGACCCGGGTCACGGGATAGGTCACATCGGGGAACAGCCCCAAGGGGGTGCCCGCCGGGGGCAGCCAGGTGATGCGGCCGATCGCGGTCCGCAGCAGGGGCGGGTCATGGGCGGCGCTGGCGTAGTGGAAGCCCGCGCCGTCGGCATCGATGACGGCCAGGAAGAGGGTGGCGAAGTGCTCGGGGTCCGAGCTGGTGAACAGGGCGTTGTTGGCCTGGGCCAGCAGGTGCCCCGGGTCGGCGCTGACCTGGGCCAGGGCCCGCAGGGTGGCCTGTACGGTGGCCCCCAGCAGGGCGGCGGATATGCCCTTGCCCGACACGTCGGCGATCACCAGTGCCAGACGCCCGTCGGCAAAGGGAATGAAATCGTAGAAGTCGCCGCTGGTCTGGAGGCTGGGCCGGTTCAGGGCGGCCAGATGGCAACCGGACAGATGGGGCGCGGACCTGGGAATCAGGTTCTGCTGGATCTGTCGGGCCAGAGCCAGTTCGTGCTCCAGGCGCTCCCGGGCCAGGCCCTCGTCGATGCCTTCAAGCCCCAGCCGGGCCGCCTGGTCCCGAACCGTGTCCAGGGCGGCCTGGAAGGTGTCGCGTGTCCGGTCGATGCCCGCCAGGTCGGCCATTTCACTGACCTCCTGATCCACGATGGCCGCCAGCTCGGTGAGGGTGCGGTCATCCAGGCCCAGGGCTTCGCTGAGGGCCGCATCCAGGGCGGGGACGGGGGTGCCTTCTCCGCTTTCCCCGTAGCCGGTGGCCCGGACCAGGAGGATGGCGTCCCGGGCCAGGCCGATGAGGGTGTGGGCCGCGGGGGACACTTCCTCCGGTGCGTAGTCCTCCGGCAGGAATTCCACGGCTTCAGCAAACACCGGCGGCAGACCCCAGCGGGCCAGAAGCCGTCCGCCCAGTTCCCCGTGATGGAAATCCAAATGCGTCATTTCGGCGGTGGCCAGGGAAACCCGTCGCTCCCGGGCCTCGGCCACTGCGGCGTGGAAGGGGACGGGGGCCTTCTGGCCCAGGGACAGGACGCCGATGCCGTGCAGCAGGCCCGTCAGCCAGGCGTCGTCCGGGGTGGCCAGATTGCGCAGCCGCGCCAGGGCCCGGGCGCTGCTGGCGGTGGCCAAACTGTGTTTCCAGAAATCGCGGGAGCTGAGGGGGCCGTCGGCCTCTTCGGCGGGGGTCATGTCGTGCAGGCCCATGAAGAGGGCCAGGTTCCGCACCCGGCGCAGCCCCAGGCGGGCCAGAGCCGTCTGCAGATCCCGGATTTCCTGCCCCCGGGAAAAAACCGCGGTATTGGCCACCGACAGGAAGCGCATGCTCAGGACCGTATCGGTGGAGATGACCCGGGCCAGTTCGGCCAGGTCGCAATCCGCTTCGGCGGTGAGGGAGACGATGCGGGCGGCCACCGAGGGCAGACTGCCGATATCCGCCACCAGGTCGGCGACGTAGTATTTCTCGAGAGTTTCCATAGCCGGTATATCGGCCGTCGGGGGCGGAAACTTAGAGGATTCAGCGGCTATTTGACCAGCGAAAGTTTGCCGGTGGCAAGGGTTTGCCCGTTTGACTGCAAGCGATACAGGAAAGTGCCCGCGGGCAGGGGATGGTCGTGCCGGTCCTGGCCCTGCCAAGTCAGGCTGTGAGCCCCCGGGGCCAGGGACACCCCGCCGGAACTCCAGACTTCGCGACCGCGCACATCGTGGATGGTCAGGGTCACGGAGGCGGGCCGGGCCAAGGAGAAGCGGATGGCGGTGAGCGGATTGAAGGGGTTGGGCGCCGGGCCATGATCCACCAGCAACCGGCGGGACGGGGCGGGTTCCGCGGCGGTCACATACAGATGGGATTCCCGGATTTCGTCGGCCATGATGTAGCCCAAGGGGCCGGTTTCATTGTCCACGATTTTCACCTTCACCATTTGCCCCTGGTAGCCGGTCAGGTCCCACTGCCGACTGGACATCACACCCGTGTTCCGGCCGGTGGACAGGTGAATCACCGTATCGGTGGCGGCGTCGACCAGGGCCACATAGGCGGTGGCGGGATAGTCCCCGCCGCCCACCAGCAGATCCATGCGGTTGCCGGTCACCACGAACGGGGGACTCACCAGCTGACCGGTGGCCGTTTCCCCCAGGAGCGATCCGGAGGTGCCGGCGTTCAGCGGTCCCTGGAAGTATTCCTGGCTGCTGTAGTAGCCGTTGCCCACCAGCCCGGAGGACGGTTCCCCGCGCATGAGGGGGTTATCCCCGAAGACGGGGTTGGCGATATTGGCCAGGCCGGACCAGGACGCCCACTGACGGCTCAGGGGGTGGGGGCGATGAACTTCCAGGTCTCCGGCCAGGTCCGTCTCCAGGGTGTCGATCTTCACCACATAGCTGATGGCTTCGGTGCCCGGGGTCTGGTAGGGCGTGATCCGGGACAGGATGAAAATGTCCGGGTCGTAGCTGTCGATCTCGGGGGCGTACCCGTAGTCGATGAAATACCGTTCAGCCATGGTGAAGCTGTCTTGATTCGCGTGGGAAATGACACTCAGGCCGATGGTGTCGAACTCCCCGAAGACCAGATGCCGATTGAGGCCCAGAGATTTGAGTTGGGAGCTCTCGGGAACCCGCCAGGGGTCGGTTCCGTCGTTGAGGAACAGCGGGCCCACGTCTTTCCAGGCCAGCAGGTCGTCGCTGACGGCGTGGTAAACCACACCCGTCCCCGCGGTGATCCATTTCTTGGCGGTGGCCAGAAGGTGCCACTGGTCGTCCTGGCGATAGACGAAGGGGTCCCGGAAATCGGCCCAACCGACCGCCGTGTTCCAGATATAGGCGGCCGGGTCCGGCTCCAGGACGGTTTCGTCGCCCTGTTTGATCCAGGTCTCCAGGTCGTCCGACCGGGCGAAACAGATCCGCTGGTTCATGAGGGAGTCGCAACCGGTGTAGGCCATCACCCAGTCGCCGCTGTCCGGGTCGAGGAAGACGTCGGGCGCCCAGATGGCGTTGCGGTCAAAGGGCCCCGGACCGGAAGTGAGCACCGGGCCTTCCAGATCCCAGTTGCAGAGGTCCGCACTGGTGGCGTGCCAGATGGTATCGCCGTTGGAGGCGCCCGGGGTTTCCTCGTGAATGGAGTGGTAGAAGAGGTGGTACACGGAGTCGGGCTTCACCATGCAGAAGTCCCACACCTGCCGCTGGGGGTGGACGTAGTACATCTGCTCGAAGTCAAAGTGAACCAGGGCGGAGGCGTATCCAGGCACAAGCAAACACAGCCCGACCAGGCAGATCATGGCCCGGTGGGCGAGTATGCGTCCGCATACCTCAGGATGGCGAGAGAGAGAGGCCAATTGGGCGATTCCGTTTCTACGGGTTGCACGGGTATTATGACCCGGAACAGTTTAACCGATTGTTTGGGGTTTCGTCAATTGGGCCGCTTGGGTATATTCATGGGCGGACGGCGGTTCCGTCCGCTTTACCCCTTTGAGAACAAGGACCTTACGACGTGCGACACGGGCTTATTAATTCTGCGTCACGCCGGATCCTGCTGGTAATCCTGGTGGGGGCGCTGCTCCCGGCGGCGCCCGGCACCGCCCGGCCCGTGGAAAAGTCCCTGGCGCCCGGCCTGGCCCGGGTGGACAGTTTGCTGGCGGCCGACAACCTGACCGCGGGCCGGGACCTGGCCCGGTCCCTGGCCGGCAGCACCGTAGGAAACAGTCAGTTCCACTGGCAGTTCCGGGCGCGTCTGGGGTTGGCCCTGCTGCGCCTGGATGACGCAGAGGGGGCTGTGCCCCATCTGGAGTACGCCGTCCGTGCGGCCCCGGATAATCCCACCAATCACCGCAACCTGGCCGCGGCCCTGGTGGCCCTGGGACGACGCGGCCGGGCCCTGTCCGAATACGAATCGGCCGTGCTCCTGGCCCCTGGCAGTTATTCCATCCGGAAGGACTACGGCCAGGTGCTGCTGGAATTCCGGAATTACGAAGATGCCCGCATCCAGTTGGAAACCGCCAATCACCTGTGCGACGGGTGCGATGAAATGCGGGTGCCCCTGGCCCGGTTGTATCTGGGGCTGGGTCAACCCGAGCGGGCGGTGCCCCTGCTCCAGGCCCTGTATGCGGAGGCGCCGGACCTGGCCCGGCGACGCACCCTGGTGCAGGCCCTGCAGGGGGCCAACCAGACGGCTCCCTTGGTGGACCTGCTGGCAACGGTTCCGCCTGCGGACCTGGGGGAAGACGAATACCTGGCCTTGCTTTCGGCCGAATTCCAACTGGGCCGTCTGGACCGGGCCCTGGCCCTGGTGGCGGTCACGGTGCAGGAGGGGGCCGGCGCCCTGGACATTCCCGACGGCTTGAAATCCCGGGCTGATTTCTGGGGCACCCTGTCCTATAATCTCCTGGTGGCGGAACATTTCCTGCCGGCCCTGCAGGCCTCGGACCGGGCGGTCGAATTGGCGCCCGACAATTTCGTCTACCGCAACAACCGCATAGTCCTGCTGGGAAAACTCGGCCGTCACGAGGCCGCCCGGCGGGAGATGGAAACCCTGGAAAAGCTCAAACAGCCCTGATTCCCGGAGGAGACTCATGATCGACCGCGGGTCCTGCCGCCCCGCCCTTTGGCGCGGGGTGTGGATGTCACTGCTGGGTCTGATGCTGGCGGCCGCCGGCTGCAACAAGGCCCCGGTCCCGGAGACCGGGAGCCAGCCCGTTCCCGGGTCCGCGGACCGATACGCCATGGAGGGGCCCGTCCCGGACGGGAACTGGCGGGCCCATCTGCTGTCCTGGTGCGACACCGAAGGTCAGGCACCGGCGCCGGTGGAATCCTACCTGGGTCTGTGTTCGGAGTATTTCCGGGACGGGTCCGGTTCCGACGGCATGCTGGAACTGGAGATCGCCCTGGAGGAGGGGCTGCGCCATCCCCTGATTCTGATGACCCTGGGACAGCTCTACCTCATGGCCGGTCAGGGGGAGCCCGCCCTGCTGCCCGGTGAGGGGCCTGCGGGGGATGTGGGTGACTGGGACCGCAACAAGGCCCGTTTACTGGGGCGGGCGGAAAAACTGCTGCGGGAGGCGGGGCAATCCCGTCAGGACGACGCGGCGGTGGATTATCTGCTGGCCGATGTGGTGCGCGCCCGGGGCGAGTTCGATTTCGCCGCGGACCTGGTGGCCAGCGCCCATCCCAAGTGCACGGGGGGGCGGAGTTTTCGCATCCTGCAGCTCTATCAGCAGTTGAATCGCTATCCGGCCCGCCATCTGGGCGGACCCGGCCCGGTCTATCCCCAGAGTGCCCTGGAGGCCCGCTTGACCGGGGATGTGACCCTGGATCTGCTTTTGGACCCGGGGGGACAGGTGCGGTCGGTGGTCCCGGTCTCCAGCCCCGGCGCGGCCTTGACCGAAGCGGCGTCCCGGAGCCTGCGGGAAGGGGAATTCGAGGCCGCCAGACTGGGAAAATACCCCGTCTGGGCCTGGCTGAGGGTGACAACTGCCTTCAATCTGTCGGATTAGTGGCAACTGGCGGTTGATTACCCCGGGAGAATCCCTTACTTTTCCTTATCTCTGTTTGTCCGGGCGACGTGTGCCTGGGCAGTCGGCAACATACCCCGCTGTCGGAGGTTCTGATCAATATGAAGTGGTCGCAAACCCGCTTCCTGCCGGTGTCCTACCTGGCTTTGTTGACCTTGCTGGTCGTCGTCGGTTGCTCCAACAAGCAGGAGCCGTCCGAAACCATGGATCAATGCGGCAACCACACCTGTGGTCAGCTGGCCATGGTCACCACCGATACGGCCAGTGACGGATTCCACTACCTGAATCCCACGGTGTCCCCCGACGGGACGCGGATCCTGTTCAGTGCGGACTGGCTGGCCATTCCCCCGTCGCCCAGGTTCGACGAGGATGCCCGCTGGACCGTCTTCCGGCAGATCATCGTGATGCCCATTCCCGATCTGACCATCGACCGGGATCCCGAAACCGATCTCCCGTCCCAGGGCGCCATGCTGGTGCGCATGGCCGGGACGGCCACCATCCGCATCGGCGGCCAGATCTTCACGCTGAACAACATGGAATCCGAGCTGCGCAAGGGTGAGCCCGTGTGGCTGGACGACGACCGTATCGTGTTCTGGTGTCAGACCCCGCGCGGCAACCGCCTCTTCCGGGCCAACAACCTGACCAACATCTGTCCTGAACCCGAATGCAAGTCGTTCCCCACGGTCATCTACATGGAGCCCGAGGACCTTTCGCCGTCCGGTGGTATTTTCCAGCACATGTCCCCGGCCCTGTCGCCGGATCGCAACTGGCTGGCCTATACGCGTAGCGGTTGCGTCATCCCGGACAGCTTCGAGACCTGCACTCAGCTGAGCCTGAACGTCATCGACATGCGCACCGCGGGCATCAACAACGGTTACGGCGCCGTGTCCTTCCCCGTCACCAGCGAAGTCTCCCGCCTGGAGAAGCCCCGCTGGTCCCCCGACGGCACCCAGCTCATCTTTGCCGCCGGCGTGGATATGGCCGGGGAGACCGGAGCCGGCACCGAGATCTTCACCATCGATTTCGATACCACGGGCCTGGCTGCGGACACCATGGTCCTGGACAACAACCTGGATCGCCTGACCCACACGGCCTATACCGAGGGTGATCCCATCAGCGGGGTCTTCAACACCTCGCCCGCCTTCACGCCGGACGGGGAGGAAGTCATCTTCGTGTCCACGCGGCGGGCGCCGTCCATCACCCTGCATGACCGCAACCTGTGGCGGATGCCGGCCAATGGAAACCTGGAACCGGAGATCTACTACTTCACGCGAAGTGACGATGTGGATCCCGAAGTGCAGGCCGACGGGTCCATTCTCTTCAGCAGTCAGCTGGGCTTCCCCACGGAGATGCTCAACCGTCTGGAGGAGGAGGCCTACCTGCGGCTGGTCATCGAGAACGAGGAACTGGAGTCGCCGCTGTCCGAGGTGCAGATGCGCTCCCTGGCGGCCGATGAACGGCGGCTGCTGGAATACTTCCAGGGTGTGATGTCGCACCTGTACTTCTTCCGCCCCTGAGTCGGGAGACGATGGTGACCAATCCGGTAGCCGTACGCAGGGATATGGTCCGCATCGGACAGGAAATGGAAAACAAGGGTTTGATCGTGGCCGCCGAGGGGAATATTTCTTCCCGCCTCGGCGGCCACGCTTTTTTGGTGACGCCCTCGGGGGTCAACAAGGGCCAGCTGCGGTCCCAGGACCTGCTGGAAGTGGACGCGGCCGGCCGCAGCAGCCGCGGCCGGGTCACCTCCGAATGGAATCTGCACCGCGAAATCTACCTGGCCCGTCCGGACGTGGGGGCTGTCTGCCACGGGCACCCGCCCTGGGCCACGGCCTTTGCGGTCACCGGACGCGACCTGGACGGCACCCTCCTGACCGAAACCGCGGGCCTGCTGCCCCGGGTTCCGGTGGCACCGCGCGTGGAGCCCGGCACCGATGCGGTGGGCTATTCGGTTCAGCCGTTTCTGGCGGATTTCAACGCCATCCTGCTGGGGAGTCACGGTGTGGTGACCATGGGAACGGATCTGCGCCAGGCCTGCGACCGCCTGCTCACGGTTGAGCGGCTGGCCCAGATCACCCTGCTGGCGGAGGTTGCGGCGGGGCGGAGTTCCCTCAGTGAATCAATTTTCCGGGGTCTGGTCGACGGCCCCTGAGTTTCCCGCATAGAGCGCCGTCAGCCGGGCGGCAATGGCTTTCCAGGCGAAAAAACTTTCCATGTGTGCGCGGGCCCGGGCGGCCCGTTCCGCCGCGGCGCGGGGGGTGTCCAGGTCTGCCAGAAGGGCGGTGGCGAAGGTGTCGTCGCAGGGGGCGATCAGAAGGGCGTCGTCGCCGGGCGTGGCAATCCCTTCGGCTCCAATGGGCGTGGTCACCACGGGAATGCCGCGGGCCATGGCCTCCAGGATCTTGATCTTGATGCCCCCGCCCTCCGGCAGGGGGGCGGCGAACACGGCGCATTCGCGAAACAAGGGGGAGAGGTCGTCCACGAAGCCCAGGGCTTCCACGCCCGCGGGCGGGGTCGTCTGGTGGGCGAGCCAGGTGTCCGACCCGCGGCCGGCGATGAGGAGCCGGGCGGTGGGGTGGTGCTGCAGAACCGTGGGCCAGACCCGATTCAGAAGAAAGTCCGCCGCCAGGACATTGGGGCGGTGCGTGAAGGCCCCCACAAAAAGCACCCGCACCGGGGGGACCGGCGCCCGGTCCACGGTGATGGCCTCGAGATCCATCCCCAAAGGGACGGTGACCAGGTTTTCCCCGCCGATAGCGGCGTAGGCCGTCTGGTCCTCGGGGGTGACGCAAAGGATCTTGTCGGCCCAGCGGGCGGCGGCGATCTGGAGACGCTCCCAGGCCTCGGCTTCGGCTTTGAAGACCGCCCGGACCAGAGGATTCCCGGCGTTGGCAGCTCGCCGCCGTCGGGGAATGGAGCCCAGTTCGTGGCTGTTGAGAATCAGGCGGGGACCGGTCCGGCCTCGCTCCCGGCGCCAGCGCTGCAGATCCCGGACGTAAAGGGACATCTGGAGATACTCGATCTGGACGGCGTCGGGTTGAAAGTCTTCCACCAGGTCCAGCAGTTGCCGGGAAATATCGGCCCGGTGGTATTTCTCGACATAGAGGGGAAAGCCGCTGAACACGGACCGGCACAGGGCGGATCCGCGGGCGGCCAAAAGCTTGGCCCGGGCGGCGCCCCGGGTGGTGGCGTCGAGGAAGGGCAGACCGGCCACCCGCACGCCGAGGGCTTCCACTTCGGACAGGCGGGTCTCCTCCCCGGGACGCACCAGGGCCGCGACGAGAACCTCATGCCGACGGGCCAGGGAGGCCACCAGGTCCCGCACGGCGGTACCGCCGCCGTGGCCGACTTTCCGGTGGGGCAGGTAGGGGGTCAGGACCAGGACTCTCATGGGTGGGTCACGCGAAAGGCGGTCGGCAAGGACCGCGCCGGTGGGACAGGGCGGAGGCGGGGGTCAGTACGACACATATCCCTTGGCGATGGAGAGTTCTTCCTTCTTGCGCTCCAGTTCCACTTCCCACTGGGTGGAGCCTTCTTCGAGGTTCGGCTTGGTCTTGAGCAGAAAGGCCGTGGCCTCCTCGTCGATCTCACCCTCCATTTTCATGTCGCGGATCAGGAAGGATTCGATCAGGAAGACAAAACGGTCCTCGTCGATCTCCAGATCGATATGCTCTTCGTCCAGAAGCTTGTCCGTGATCAGACGGGCCAGGACACTCACGCGGTCTTCAGACAGTCTCAAGGCAGTTCCTCCACCCGGATGCGCCGGGTCGCTGGATGGTCACTCTCAGAGCACGAAACCCTTTTTGCGGCAGATTTCCCGTTTCATCTTGCTGCGCAGGGCGCCCACGTCCATCTCGCTGGCGCGGATTTCGTGGTAGTTCTGGTCCAGCAGGGCTTCCACCTCGTCGTCGATCTGCTGCTCTTCCAGCAGGTTTTCGAAGATGGCGTCGTCCACGGCCCGCACCACGAGATCGATGTTGGTCAGGATGTGGATCTGGGGATCGTCCTGGATCAGCTTCAGGATCCGGTCCGAAAGGTGCTCGCGTTTGCTCTTGCTCAGCCTCACGGCCGCCTCCATCAAAGTCCCTGCCGACGGGCGCAGGGCCGTTTTTTTACTTAATATGCGGGCTTTCCCGTGATTCTCTTGTTCAGGTCCATTGAAAGCCTTTTATAAGTGGTTGGCAAGAAAAAACCCCGCTGGTAAATTTGGCGATCAACCGGGAACCTGCGAGCCCGGTTCCCGTATCATGTCGGTTGATGAGAATGTAATTTTCCCTTCGGTCCCGAAAGGTTGCCATGTCAGAATTCCAGTCACTCGATAAAGTCCGGGCGGAGGAGCTGTCGCGCCGCCTGACCGAGGTCGTCGCTGAGACCCAGAAAGTGATCGTGGGCCAGCAGGGTATGATGGAAGGGCTGCTGCTGGGGCTGATCACCGGTGGCCACATCCTGCTGGAAGGCGTGCCCGGCCTGGCCAAGACCCTGGCCGTGAGCACTCTGGCCCGGGCGGTGGATACGGATTTCCGGCGTATCCAGTTCACGCCCGATCTGCTGCCCGCCGACATCACCGGCACCACCATCTACAACCGCGACACCGGCGCCTTCACCGTGAAGAAGGGCCCCGTGTTCAGCAACATCATCCTGGCCGATGAAGTGAATCGCGCCCCGGCCAAGGTGCAGAGCGCCCTGCTCGAGGCCATGCAGGAACGCCAGGTCACCATCGGCGGGGAAACGTTCCCCATGGCCGATCCCTTCCTGGTGCTGGCCACCCAGAACCCCATCGAGCAGGAGGGCACGTACCCGTTGCCCGAGGCCCAGGTTGACCGTTTTCTGCTGAAGCTCAGCGTGGGGTATCCCACCCGGGACGAGGAGCGCACCATCCTGGAACGCATGGCCGGGCAGGACCTCCCGGATATCCAGAAGGTGATTACCCCCGACGAGATCCGGGACATGCGCGCCGCCGTGTCCACGGTGTTCGTGGACGAGAAGATCAAGTCCTACATCCTGGATATCGTGCTGGCCACCCGCGATCCCGAGGAGGCCGGCCTGGACATGGCTCCCCTCATCGCCTGGGGCGCCTCGCCGCGCGCCACCCTGGCCCTGACCCAACTGTCCCGGGCCCGGGCCCTGCTGCGCGGGCGGGCCTTCGTCATTCCCGAGGACGTGAAGGCCGTGGGACCGGATGTCCTGCGCCACCGGGTCCTGATCACCTACGAGGCCGAGGCCCAGAACCTGACCAGCAACGACATCGTCGCCGTCCTGCTGGACAACATCGAAGTGCCCTAGGACATGGAACGCCCGCAGATCACGCAGTCCATTCCCCCGGAAATCCTCGAAGCGGTCCGCCGCATCGAGATCCGCACCCGTCGGCTCGTGCAGGAAGTCTTCATGGGCGAGTACCTCTCGGCTTTCAAGGGGACGGGCATGGAGTTCCGGGAGGTGCGCGAGTACGTCCCCGGCGACGACGTGCGCACCATCGACTGGAACGTGACCGCCCGCACGGGCGACCCGTTCGTCAAGCTCTTCGAGGAGGAGCGGGAACTGACGGTGATGCTCGCGGTGGACATGAGCCGCAGCATGGATTTCGGATCGACCGAAAAGACCAAGCTCCAGATCGCCACCGAACTTTGCGGCGTGCTGGCCTTCAGCGCCATCGCCAACCAGGACAAGGTGGGGTTGGTGCTGTTCTCGGACCGGGTGGAGAAATTCATCCCGCCGGCCAAAGGCAAAAGCCACGTGCTGCGCCTGATCCGGGAATTACTCACTTTCCAGCCCAGCGGACGCCTCACGGACCTGGAGGTTCCGCTCCAACTCCTGGGGTCGGTGCTCAAGCGCAAGGCCACCGTATTTCTGGTTTCCGATTTCCTGACGGGCGAAAGCCCTGCGCGCCTGTCCATCCTGGCCCGTCGGCACGACCTGGTGGCGGTCCGGGTGCGGGACCCCCGGGAACAGGATCTGCCGGCGGTGGGCCTGGTCAACTGGGTGGACGCGGAAACGGGCCGGGAATCCCTGGTGGACACGTCGCGGCCCGGGTTCGCGGACCGGGTGTCATCCCTGGCTGCGGCCCGGGACGAAAACCTGCGCAAGTCCCTCAGCGCCCACGGGGTCGACTTCATCCCCGTCTCCACCGACACCTCGTATGTGGAGCCCCTGCGGCAGTTCTTCCTGTCCCGGGAAGGACGGACGTCCCGGAGGTCACGCGGGTGAAGCGCTGTCTGCTGATCCTCATGCTGCTGGCCGCCGGTGCGGGCGCCCACGACGGAGAGACCGGGGAGATTCCCGTCACCCGCCTGGTCCTGCCTGAAGACTTTGCCGTGCCCACGGCCCTGCATGTTTCACCCGATACGGTGGCGTTCGGGGGACAGGCCATTGTGGCGGTGGATTTCCCCACGGGAACCGTATTACCGGCTGTGGCGGACCTCATCTTCGCCCCGGGCCTGGTGGGCCTGCAGCCCGCCGACAAGGTGCTTGTTCCGAAGGAGACGTTTCCGGAGGCCGAGGGGCCGCGCCTGCTCCTGTCCATTCGCGCCTATGCCCTGGGCCCGGTCCAGGTGGCGGCCGGGGACCTGCTGTCTGCGCCCCTGATCATCCTGGGGAAGGTCCAGGACCCGGCCGAAACCGCGCCCGTGCGCGGTCCGCGGGTCTGGGGAATGCCCCTGTTCCTGCCAGTGGCCATCGGGCTGGCCCTGCTGCTGCTGGCGGCTTTGGTCTGGTGGCTGTGGCGTCGTCGCGGCCGACTGGATCCCCTGGCCCAGTGGGACGTGGCGCAGCCGGCCTGGCTGAACGCGGCCGTGGCGCTGGAGGCCCTTCTCAAGAGCGGACGGCTGGACCGGGGCGAGACGCGCCTGTTTCTCGACGACCTGGCCGCCATCCTGCGTCATTTCCTGACCGACCGTTACCGGGTGCCGGCGACCGGCGCCACCGGTGTGGATCTGCAGCGGGCGTGCGTGCGTCTGGGGCACGCCCCGGACCATCCTCGGACTTTCGCCCGCCTCATGGATGCCGTGGACAGCCTGCGCTACGGGCCGGAGGCGGCCTCGGACGGCGACTGCCGTGCGGCCGCGGGCGAGTTCCTGCTGGCGGTGGACGCGGTGCGGATCGTGCCGCGCTACACGCCTGTTCCGCCCCGGCGCCTGCTCACCGCGGAGCAGGCCTGGTCTCGTCTGCAGGGAATTCCCTGGCTGGGTGCGGTCCCGGCCGCCGCGGGATCGGAGGAGGCGTAATGGAAATCGCGCGCCCCTGGATCCTGGGTCTGCTGCCGGTGTTGGTGCTGCTGCTTTGGCACCGCCTGCGCACCGGCGCCCGTCTCGGCGCTCTGCGCTATTCCCACGCCGGCCTGTTGCCTTCCGGGGGAACCACCTGGCGGACACGGACCTACCGGGCCCGACCCTGGGCCCTGTTCCTGGCTCTGGTCCTGCTCATGGTGGGGGCGTCCGGTCCCCGCATCGCCCATCACAGTGAAGTGATCGACGGCGAGGGCATCGACATCGTTCTGTCCCTGGATATCAGCGGCAGCATGCGATCCCTGGATTTCGAACCGAAGGACCGGCTGGAGGCCGCCAAGGACGTGATCCGCGAGTTCATCGCCGGACGTCCCAATGACCGGATGGGGCTGGTGGTCTTCGCCGCGCGGGCGTTCACCCAGTGTCCCCTGACTTTGGACCACCCGGTCCTCACGGGGTTTCTCGATGAGATAGAAGTGGGCCTGATCGACGACGGCACGGCCATCGGTCTGGGCCTGGCCACCGCCGTGGCCCGGTTGCGCCACTCCACCTCGCCGAGCAAAACGGTGATCCTGCTGACCGACGGGGTGAACAACGTGCCCACCCTGGAGCCGGTGACCGCCGCGGAACTGGCGGCGAGTCTGGATGTAAGGGTCTACACCGTGGCCATCGGCCGCAACGGGATGGTGCCATTCCCGGTGGACGATCCCATCTTTGGCCGGCGGACCCGTCAAATTGAAACCAAGATCGACCTGGAGTTGTTGACGCGCATTGCCGACATGACCGGCGGCCGGATGTACCAGGCCTCGGACCCGGAGGGTCTGCAGGATATCTTCGTCCAGATCGACCAGCTTGAAACCGCGCGCTACAAGACACGGGTCAGCACCTGGTACCGGCCCCTGATGGCCTGGTTTGCCGGGCCGGCCCTGCTGCTTCTCCTGCTGGAGGGGCTGCTGGCCATCAGTTGGCTGAGACAGGTGCCGTCATGAGCGATCGCCGCGTACAGAAAGAGAGGCGGCCGTGAGGTTTGACCAGCAGTTCTGGCTCTACCTGGTGCCCCTGATGCCCCTCATGTGGCTTATTCTGCGGGCGTCGGACCGCCGCGCCCGGAATCGACTGGCGGTGTTGCTGGGCCCCCGTGCCGACCGGCACGTGGAAGGGGCCAACCCGCGCCTGGGGACCTGGCGCCGGTTCCTGTTCTTCGCCGGGATCTTCTGGCTGCTGCTGGCGCTGGCGAGGCCCCAGTGGGGGGCCAGCGAGGTCACCGTGACCCAGCGGGCGTCGGATATCGTGGTGGCCCTGGACATCTCCAATTCCATGCTGGCGGAAGACGTGCCGCCCAACCGCATGGAACGGGCCAAGGCCGAACTGCGAAGTTTCATCGGGCGGCTCGAGAACAGTCGCGTCGGACTGGTCTTCTTCGCGGGGGCGGCCTTTGTGCAATGTCCGCTGACCCTGGATTACGGGACCGCCGAGATCTTTCTGGCCATGGCCGGCCCCGACATGATGTCCCAGCAGGGCACCGCCATCGGCTCCGCCTTGGAGGCCAGCCGCGCCCTGCTGGCCAAGGGGAACGAGGGCCGCCTGGACGGCGGCTTCCAGGCCATTCTCCTGGTCACCGACGGGGAGGACCTGGAGGGAGATTGGGAAAAGCAGGCCGAGGCCTGCCGCGACGAGGGCATCCGCGTGATCCCCGTGGGGGTGGGCGATGAAAAGGGCGGCCTCATTCCGGCCTTCGACCGCCAGGGCCGGGAGGACGGCTTCATGAAGGACGATCAGGGCAACGTGGTCATGACCCGTCTGGACCTGGCCTCCCTGGAAAAAATGGCCGGCATCAGCGGCGGCAGCACCTTCCGGGTGGGGGTGGATGGCCTGGCCGGTGACCGTCTGTTTGCCGAACTGCAACGGCTGGGCAAAAGGGATCTGGAGGAGAAACGCGTGTCGGCCTATCAGGAACGCTATGTGTGGCCCCTGCTCCTGGCCATGGTCTGTTTCGGACTGCGGCTGGCCTTGCGGCCGCGGCGGGATCCCCGCAGCCCCCAGGCCGCCCTGACGGTGGGATTGGTCCTGTTGCTGATCGGCGCCGTGTCACCGGCCGCCGCGGGCGTTCTGCCGCCCGGGCTGGAAGCCGCCAAGGCCGGCCGGGAGCATTATTACGCCGGGCGTTTTCCTGAAGCATTGGACAGTTTCCGCGAAGCGCGCATCCAGGCGCCGGACGATCCCCGCATCAGCCTGGCCCTGGGAGAAACCCTGCACAAACTGGGACGCTACCCCGAAGCCATCGCCGAATTTCAGCGGACCCTGCAACTCACCGACGACCAGGAACTGCGGGCCGAAGCCCTCTACAACGCCGGGACCACCCAGTTGGCGGCCGGTGACCCGAAAACCGCCGGCGAGTCCCTGCGGTCCTCCTTGGATCTTGAATCCGGACGGGAGGATGCCCTGTACAACCTGGAGGTGGCCCTGCTGAGGGAAATGCAGCAGCAGCAGGAGCAGGAACAGGAACAGCAGGAAGAGCAGCAGGAGCAGGATCAGGAAAAGCAGGAGGGCGAGGATCAGCAGGACCAGCAGCCCCAGGAAAATCAGGAGCAACAGCCGGACCCGGAGAACCAGGAACAGCAGGATCAGGAAAACCAAGACCAGGAAAACCAGGATCAGCCACCGGACCAGACCCCGCCTGAGCAGCAGCAGGAGCAGCCGCCCCAGCAGACCGAACCGGACGAGTCCGAACAGGAATTGACCCGGGAGCAGGCGGAGCAGATCCTGAAAGCCCTGGACCGGGACGAGGAAGAACTGAAGCAGTCCGTCCAGAAACGCCTCAAGGGCGGACGGCCCAAAAGCGGGAAGAAGTGGTAGACGTGAGAGCAGCGACACGCGGGTTCAGCCTGATGCTCCTGGCCGCCTTGGCGGCCGGCGCGGTCCCGTCCGCCCGGGCCGCGGATTTCGCCTGTCGCGCGGAAGTGAACCGGACCAGCGTGCCCCGCGGCAACAACGTCATCCTGACGGTCACCGCCGAGGGCGACGTGAGCCTGAGCGCCGAGTTCACCCTGCCCGCCATCGACGGCGTGAAGGTGTTCCGCAGCGGAACCAACCAAAGCGTCTCCTTCGTCAACGGCGTCACCAACACCACCATCGCCAAGACCTTCTACCTGCAGGTGGAGAAGGACAAGGATTTCGTGATTCCGCCGGTGGCCGTGGTGTCGCAGGGCGAAACCTGCCGGACCGAGCCCATCGCCATCAACGTGACCGCCGGTCAGGGCGGGGCCGACATTCCCGTGACCGACACGGGGAACCGCACCGCGACCACCGACCCCGTGGACAACCTTCAGGTGTCCGGGGCCGTGGGCGGCCGGGCCGGGGACGACATCTTCATCACCCTGGAGACGGACCAGCAGGAGGTGTGGGCCGGCCAGCAGGTGCTGTTGATCTTCAAGTACTTCCGGCGCATCCAGCCCTGGAACAACCCCCAGTATACGCCGCCCCGCACCGAAGGCTTCTGGCGGGAGGACCTGGGTGAGGACCGGAACTATCGCCAGATGGTGCAGGGCCGCAGCTACACCGTCACCGAAATCAGGTACGCCCTGTTTCCCAGCCGGACCGGCGACCTGGAGATCCAGCCCGCCGAACTGGCCTTCCCCGATCAGGGGCTCGACCGGTTTTTCTCGTCCCGCCGGCGGGGAGGTCCGCGTGTCCTGCGGACCGAACCGGTGACCATCAGGGTGCGGGAGCTGCCGGCGCCCAGGCCGGCCGATTTTTCGGGGTTGGTGGCCACCCATGTGCGCCTCACCGCCCAGCCGGGCCGCACCGAGGTGCCGCGGGGCGAGCCCTTCGACCTGAAGGTGGCCCTGGTCAGCGACGGTTTTCTCAAGGGCTTCGATCATCTGGCGGTGCCCGAGCCGGTGGACGCCCGTCAGCATGACGCGGGAAACGATTTCTCCACCCGGATGGAAAACGGCCGCCTCTTCAGCCGGATCGATGTGGAAAAAGTGGTCGTGCCCGGCCGGGACGGCGCCCTGATCCTGCCGCCGGTGAGCGTGACCTGGTTCGATGCCGTGGAAGGGAAGTTCACCACCTCCACCACCCGGGAACGCACCATCAAGGTGTTGCCCAGCGACCTGCCGTATGACGACGAATCCACCAGTGGCTTTTTGCGGACCGCCGTGTCCCGGCTGGGACAGGACCTGATCTTCATCCATCGCGCTCCCGATCATCTGGCCTACGGGTCGGTGTCCCTGGGCGGGTCGCCCGCCTGGTGGCTGGGACTGCTGCTGCCGGTGGCGGGCCTGGGCGCCTGGCGCCTATACCTGAACTGGGCCCGGGCCCGGAACCGGGATCCGGTCGGACGCCGCCGTCGCCTGGCGCTAAAAATTTCCCTGGGGCATCTTGACGCCGCCGCGGCCGCCGCGGACGCCGCCACCCGCCTGGCGGGTGTGGATCGGGCCGTCACCGGCTATGTGGCCGACCATTTGAACCTGCCTGCCGCCTCCATCGGGACCGGACAGGTCCTGGACTTCTGCGAGGGGCTGGGGGAGGACGACACGGGCCGGGCCCTGTGCGATATCCTGGCGCGCTGCGACGGAGCCCGCTTCGGCGGCGACCGTGGCGGCGTCGACGAATCCCTGACCGCTGAGGCGGCCACCCTGCTGAAAGCCCTGGACGCCAAGGTGACCGAAGGCCGCCGCCGAAGCGCTGCGGACCGTGGCCTGCACACCTCTCTCTGGGCTGTGGCCCTGCTGCCCCTGGTGCTGGCTGCGGGATCCGCCCAGGCGGCCCCCGATCCCCTGCAACTCATGGCCGAGGCCAACCAGGCCTATACCGAAGGCGACCTCGACCAGGCCCTGGAAAAGTATCTCGCGGTGAGGGCGGCCGGCGTCAATGACGCGGTGCTGCACTTCAATCTGGGGAACACCCACGCCCGGCGTGGTGATCTGGGTCTGGCGGTGGCGTCCTACCTGAGGGCCCAGCGCCTTGATCCGCGGGACCGGGACATTCGAACGAACCTGCACTATGTGCGCACCCACCTGAAAGACCTGGAACTGGGAAACCCCTCCCTTCCCCTGTTCATCGCCCAGTTTGCCGGGCTGGCCCGGGCCCTGACGGTGCGGGAATGGGGGGCGGTGCTGGTGATCCTGGTTTGGCTCCTGTCGGCCCTGTTGGCCTGGGGGTGGTACCGGGAAGGATTCTCCGACCCCTTGCGCCGGGCCGGACTGGTTCTGGCGGCGATCCTGGTCCTGACCGTCTCCATCACCGTTTGGCGCTGGTACGGTGAGGAGGTTCGCCAGAGGGCCGTGGTGGTGGTGGCCGAGGCCTCGGTGTACTCAGGTCCCGCCGAGACGTTCCCGGTGATGTTCCAGGTCCATGACGGGCTGACGGTTCATCTGGAGGCGGAGCGGGGCGAGTGGCGGCGCATCAACTTGGGCGGAAAATCCCTGGGCTGGCTGCCGGCGGCGAGCCTGGAAGCCGTGAACCTGCAGGTGCCGGAGCCTCAGGGGCGGTAGACGGCTTCGGCGGTGGGCGTTTCGCGGACGGCCACGTCCGTCAACTGGGGCAGATCAGCCTGCAGGCGTTCGTAGATCCAGATGGCCATGACCTCGGCGGTGGGGTTCTCCAGGCCGTCTATTTCATTCAGACAGTAGTGGTCGAACTGCGCCAGCAGCGGGGCGAAGGCCCGGCTCACCTCACCAAAATCCTTGACCCATCCCATCTGCGGATCCAAAGCGTCCTCCAACCCCAGAACCACGGTGTAGGTGTGGCCGTGCAGGCGACGGCATTTGTGTCCCTCCGGCACGTGGGGCAGCCAGTGGGCGGCGTCGAAAGTGAAGGATTTGGTGATCCGGCAGCGCATGATTCGGGTGTCCCGTCTGTGTCTGGGGCTGGTTGGGGCGTGACCTGGGCTGAAAAATAAGCCCGTCAGGCCCTTTTGCGCAATAATGGGGCACAATTGGCGCTAAAAAAACATAAATGTCCCGGTGCGGGGTGCCGATATACAGAAGGAGGAAACAGGAACCGGATGGGAATGGCGGCAGGCCCCCGGGTGGCGTGTCCCCGACAGCGAGGCGAATCCTTGACGCAGAAAACGGAAGAACTGCAGGATATCATGAGTGAGCTGGAAACCCTTCAGAGCCGGGTTAAGGCCATGGATGATGACACCGGGCCGGTGGAAACGCCGACGGTGCCGGAAACCCGTCCCCTGGCTCCGCACGCCCCGCTGCCCCGTGTGGCGGCCGGCGGCCCCCAACTCGACGCCGACCTGATGGCGCTGCTCAAGGGCGGCGTGGCCGACCTGACCGGCTTCACCAAGCTCAAACAGTTTCCGGCCTGGTTTTCCGGATTCTCGGAGCGCACCGGGCTGCGTATGCTTCTGCTGAAGCGCTGGACGAGCGGCCTCCAGGTCTTCATGGAAACCAACATCAAGACACCGGGAGAGGCCAAGCGAAAGCGATCCGACGGGCGGGCGCCCATTCCCAGCGGCCGCAACGACATTTTCCAGTCCGTGGGCGAAGAGGCCACCGTTTACTGCGGCCCCGTGCCCACCAAGCATTTCCCCCTGGACCTGACCCTCATGCTCGGCCGCGGCAGCCGGGATCGAAAAATTGTCCTGCTGCCCCTGCCGTCCCAGAACCACTGGAACACTTTCGTGTATCTGGATGCGGACCAGGCCTCCGAGGGGGCCCTGGACGTGGCCGAGATCCTGGCTCATTTCGCCCTGGCGCGTATGTGTATGCTCAACAAGGGCATTCGGTCGCGCACCGGCCGCGTGGAGTCCATCCTGAAAACGGAAATGGCCCGGCGCGCCAAGGCCGGACCGGCCTCTCCCAAGCCCGCCCTGCCCACACCCGGGCCGGACGAGGAACCGGCCGGCGACCTGGAGTTCGTCACCCCGGTTCCCGACGCGGGGCCCGGGCCCTCGGCGGTTCAGCCCTATCACCCGGACATGGATGTGGATCCGTTCCAGGTATCGGAGCCCGGCCGGGCCGATGGGCCGGACCCCATTCCCCTGGCACCCAAGGCCGCCCGTCCCGAGCCGGAGGCCACCGCCGCGGATCTGCCCGCGGACGACGAAGTGCCCGCCGAAGACAAGTTCACCCCCGAAGGCATCCTGCACCACAGCGGGGAATTGCCGGCTCTGCCCAAGGCCGCCTGTCACATCATGGCGGTGATCGAGGACCCCAAGACCACGGCCACCCGTCTGGAGAAGGCCCTGGCCATGGACCAGGCGCTGACCGCCAAGGTGCTGCGCATCGCCAACAGCCCGTTCTACGGGGCCGTGCGTGAAATCCGCACCGTCAGCGAGGCCATTGTGCGGTTGGGGTTCGTCACCATCCGCAACTGGACCCTGGTGACGGCCACCAAGTCGGTTTTCCTGGCGCCCGGCGCAGGGACCCTCTACAAGAAGATCTGGCACCAGTCGGTGATGTCGGCCATGGCCGGCCAACTGGTGGGACAAACCCTGCGCGCCCCCGAACCGGAAAGCCTCTTCATCGGTGGGCTGATGCAGAACATCGGGCAGCTGGTCCTGGCCCGCAGCCATCCCGAACTCTTCCAGCAGATCCTCACCGAAGCCGAACACAGCGGCCGCCCCTACTACGAGGTGGAACGTCAGTTGCTGGGATTCGATCACGGGGAGCTGGGCGCCCTGCTCATCAAGGAATGGAATCTGAGCCGCGACCTGGAGGAGGCCGTGCGCTGGCACCACCGCTTCGACCATCCCGAGGCGGTCAACGCCCGGGCCGGTGCCATGATTTCGCTGGGTGAGGAGATCGCCTATTGCTCGGGCGTGGGGCTGGAGTCCGACGGCCAGGAAGCCCAATCTCGCCTCGCGGACGACGAACTGCTGCCGCTGAGTGCGGCGGCCCGTCAGCTGGACATCAGCCGCACCATGTTCGAAAACCTGGTGCAGCAGGCCTCACAGCTGCATATCGACCCGCATTTCTTCAGTTGATCCCGCGCTAGGCGCCGGCCTTGTCCGCGGCACCGGTCTGTCCGTTGGCCAGGGTTTCGGGCGGCTCGAAGTGCTGCCGGCAGCGGGCCTCGTAGGTTTCCGCCGCGCCCACCACGATCTGGCCTTTGGCGTCGCTCAGGCGCTGGGTGAAGTTGGCGGGGTTCCCGCAGGTCATGCAGATGGCCAGCTGTTTGGTCACGTACTCGGCCGAGCAGATCAGCAGGGGCATGGGACCGAAGGGCTTGCCCCGGAAATCCAGATCCAGGCCGGCCACGATGACCCGCTTGCCCTGGTTGGAGAGCTTGTTGGCCACATCCACTATTTCGTCGCCGAAAAACTGACCCTCGTCGATGGCCACCAGTTCGGTGCGGTCATCCACCAGTTCCAGCAGGTCCGCCACGTTGGTCAGGGCCACACCCGGCAGGCTTTGCTGGCTGTGGGAGACAATGCTGGTGGCGTCGTAGCGGGCATCGATGCCGTGCTTGAAGATCTGCACGCGGCGCTTGGCGATCTGGGCCCGGCGCAGGCGTTTGATGAGTTCTTCGCTCTTGCCGCTGAACATGGGGCCGCAGATGACTTCGATCCAACCGGCCTTGCCATGAATAATCTGCATCGATGCTCCGTTTCTGGCTTGGTGTTGCTTCGCGACTACATATATTATCATTTCCACTCCGGCAAATCAAAATATCGCTTTGGCCGCGGCCCGGCCGCCGCCGTACCCCTGGAAATGGCATATGTGGTCCCGTTCCTCCTTCGCTGAAACCTTCGCCCCCGGCGCCATCGGCATGGTTCACCTGCAGCCTTTGCCCGGATCGCCCGGGTGGCGGGGCGACCTGGACCGGGTGCGCGCCGCCGCCCTGGCCGACGCCGCGGCCCTCGCCGAGGCCGGATTCACCGCCCTGATGGTGGAAAACTACCAGGATATTCCTTTTTATCCGGGCCGTGTGCCGGCGGAGACCGTCGCGGCCATGACCCGGATCATCGGCGCGGTGCGGGACGCCCATCCCGGCCGGGCCCTGGGTGTCAATGTGCTGCGAAACGACGTGGAAAGCGCCCTGGCCGTGGCCCTGGCCACCGGGGCGGACTGCGTGCGCGTGAATGTCCACACCGGCGCCGCCGCCACCGATCAGGGCCCCATCACCGGCCAGGCCTGGCATACCCTGCGCCGCCGTCGGGATCTGGGCTGCGAACATATCGGCCTCCTGGCCGACGTACGGGTCAAGCACGCTCGGTCCCTGGTGGAGCGACCGCTGGAGGAGGAGGCCCAGGATCTGCGCCTGCGCGGGTTGGCCGACGGGGTCATCCTCACCGGGGCGGCCACCGGCAGCGGGGCCGAAGCCGCGGAACTGGTCCGACTGCGACGGGCCCTGCCCGACTGTCCCCTCCTGGTGGGAAGCGGCCTGACCGCCGCCACGGTGGGCGATTTTTTCCCTCTGGCCGACGGGTGTATCATCGGCTCGTCCCTCAAGACCCGCGGGCCCGACGGCGCGCCCGTGGTCGACGTGGCCAAGGCCCGCGACTTTCTCCAGGCGCTCACCGCCGTTACCAAGGACGTCTGACCATGCGTATTCTCGTCACCGGCGGGGCCGGCTTCATCGGCTCCAACTACATCCGGCTCCTGCTGGACCAGGGCGGAGACCGGATCGTCAACCTGGATATTCTGACCTACGCGGGCAACCTGGAGAACCTGGCCGGGTGCGAGGACAATCCGGACTATCGTTTCGTGCGGGGGGATATCCGCGACCGGGAGGTGGTGCGCAGCCTGCTGGCCGACGAGGCCATCGAGGCGGTGGTCCATTTCGCGGCCGAGAGTCACGTGGACCGGTCGGTGGAAGGGCCCGAGGTCTTCGTCAGTACCAACGTCATGGGCACCGAGATCCTGCTGGAGGAGGCCCGCGCCGCGGGCGTGTCCCGGTTCGTCATGGTGAGCACCGACGAAGTGTACGGATCCCTGGGCGACGAGGGACAGTTTACCGAGACCACGCCATTGTCCCCCAACTCGCCCTATGCCGCCAGCAAGGCCTCGGCCGATCTGCTCTGCCGCGCCTTTTTCAAGACCTTCGACTTTCCGGTGCTGACCACCCGCTGCAGCAACAATTACGGCCCCTACCAGTTTCCCGAGAAGCTGATCCCCCTGATGATTGCCAACACCCTCGAGGAAAAGTCCCTGCCTGTTTACGGCGACGGGCAGAACGTGCGTGACTGGTTGTACGTGGGCGACCACTGCACCGCCGTGGATGCGGTGCTCCGCCGGGGCACGCCGGGCGGAATCTACAACATCGGCGGCTGCAACGAGATGAAGAACCTGGACCTGGTTGAGATGCTCGTGGACAAGCTGGGCAAGAGCCGCGACCTGATCCGGTTCGTCAAGGATCGCCCCGGTCACGACCGGCGCTACGCCATCGATGCGGACAAGATCATGACCGAACTCGGCTGGAAGCCGTCCGTGGATTTCGACCGGGGCCTGGCCGCCACCATCGACTGGTACCTGGCCAACCGCCCCTGGTGGGAAAAGATCCGCAGCGGGGAATACACTCGCTACTACGACCAGTTCTACGGGAAGGGCGGGCTCTACGGAGGCGGTATCAATGAGTGAGTTCGGCCTGTTCCAGACCGTTCGCCCCGGCGGCGGCCGGGTGGAAATCGCCCCCGACATCCGGGATCGTCTGCTGTGCGGCGTGCTGGAACTCGAGGGCGTGGCCGTTACCCAGGATACCGGTGCGGCCCAGGCCAGCGAGGCCCTGGGCGCCTCCCTGCGGGAAATATTTACGGGGCGGTTACCGTCGAAAATTCCGGGCCTCCAGGAAGCGCGCGCCCTCTACAAGAGTTTCGGGGTGGATCCGTCCCGCCACCGTCCCAGCAGCGAAGCCTTGCTGCGGCGGGTCCTCAAGGGCCAGTCCCTTTACCAGATCAGCAATGTGGTGGACACCTGCAATCTGGCCAGCCTGTCGTTCCTGCTGCCCATCGGAATGTACGATACCGGTAAACTGAAGGGCGACGTGACCCTGCGCGTGGGGGAACCGGGTGAGGAATATCCGGGCATCCGCAAGGGGCCCGTTCATCTGGAGGGCCGGTTGGGATTGTTCGACCTGGACGGCCCCTTCGGGTCTCCCACCAGCGATTCGGCCCGGACCTGCGCCACGGATTCCACCACCGGGTTGTTGGCCGTGATCATGGCCACGCCATCGTATCAGCGGGACCGGATGGACGACAATCTCGGCAACTTCACCCACCTGTTTCATCAGCACTGCGGCGCGCGCGAAATCCATCGGGCGGTTCTGGGCGGGACGGCATGAGGCGGGGCCTGCTGATCCTGGTCCTGCTGGCCGCCACTTCGGCCGGCGCCAAGGCCCCCCAACCGGAGGACCTCCTGCTGGATGTCCAGACCCTGACCGCCCCCGAATTTGCCGGCCGGGCCAGTGGATCCGCCGAGGCCGCTCGGGTCGCCGACCTGTTGGCCGGTTGGTTGGCGGCCGCCGGCCTGCAACCGGCCTTCGACGGGTCCTGGTTCCAGGACTTCCCCCTCAAGGGTGAGGGGTGGACCGGGCAGAGCCTGGAGGGCGGCACTGGGCGCAACGTGGCCGGGCTCTGGCCGGGCGCCGGAGATCTGGCGAACGAGGTGGTGGTGGTCGGCGCCCATTATGATCACCTGGGGCGGCTGGAAGGGGCTCCGGCCCAGGAGTCTCCGGCCGCGGACCAGTACTACCCCGGCGCCAACGACAACGCCTCGGGGCTGGCGGTTCTCTTCGCCGTCATCCGCTCGGTCACCGCGGGCGCCGACCCCGCTGCGGGGGGGCGCCGCGGTCTGCTGTTCGTCTGCTTCGATGCGGAGGAGGTGGGCCTGCAGGGCTCGGGCTATCTCGCGAGCCATATGCCTGTGCCCTTGGAACAGGTTCACGCCATGCTCAACATGGACACCGTGGGCCAGCTCACGGACAACCGTCTGCATGTCAGCGGCGTGGGCACCGCCGAGGGGCTGGAGGCTCTGGCCCGGGAGGCGAACCCCGGCGCTCTGGACCTGGCCCTGGCGCAGGGCGGCTGGTCGGGCAGCGACCACATGACCTTCAACACCCGCGAGGTCCCGGTCCTGTTCCTGTTCGGCGGATCCTATCTGCAGTACAACACACCGGACGACACCTGGCAGACGCTTCGCGGCGAGGATCTGGCCCGGGTGGCCCTCTACGCCGATCGGCTGACCCGGCTGTTGGCTGTCCACCCCGATCCGTTGACCTGGGTCATGGTGGCCCAGAAGACCCTGCGCGACGGCGGGGCGCCCGGCCCCCAGAACCGGGACACCTGGCTCGGAACCCTCCCCGACTTCACGGAAGAGATTTCCGGGTACAAGCTGGCCGGGGTCTTTGACGACAGTCCGGCGGCGGTGGGCGGTCTGCGCAAGGGCGATGTGATGGTGCGACTGGGGGGCTACGAGGTGGTGGACCTGCCCACGTTTACGCGGGCTCTGCGCGCCTTCAACCCGGGCGACCTGGTGGAACTGACGGTGGAACGGGACGGACGCCCCCTGAATTTCACGATTGTTCTGGGGAACCGGCAGGATCGCAAATAGGACAGTCCGGGTGGTCCACCCGCTCGCCCGGCTCCACATGCACGAACACCCTGGACACCTTGGGGACGTCCGCCTGCACCCGGTCCTCGACTGCGTGGGCGATGGCGTGGGCCGACTCGATGGAGTGGTCCGGGTGAACGGAGATCCGGACGTCCACCAGGAACCAGGATCCGCGCTGACGGACCCGCAGATCCCGCAGTTCCTGCACGCAGTCGATGGTGGCGGCGGCGGCTCTGATCTGACCCACCAGTTCTTCGTCCGGCATGGTGTCCATCAGGGCCATGACGTTTTCCCGCATCAAATCCCAGCCCATGCGCAGAATGAACAGGGCGATGACGATGGCCCCCACGTGGTCCAGGAAAGGCCAGCCCAGCATGGCGCCGCCGATGCCGCCGGCGGCGGCCAGGGAACTGATGGCATCGGACCGATGCATGGCGCCGTTGGCCATGAGGGCGGGACTGCCGTGCAGGCGTCCGGTGAGCAGGGTGTAGCGGGCCATGGCCTCCTTGATGATCACGGCCAGCAGGGAGGCGATCAGGGCGGGCATTTCCGGCTTCATGACATGGCCCGATACCAGATGCTGGACGGCGGAAAACAGGATGTAGGCGGCGGTGGCGAGCATGAACCCCGCCACGACCACGGCGCCCAGAGTCTCGAAGCTGTGGTGCCCGTAGGGATGGTTTTCGTCGGGGGGCTGGTTGGCGGCCTTCAGCGACAGCAGAATGCCGATGTCACTCAGGACATCGGCCAGACTGTGGTACCCGTCGGCGATGAGGGCGGCGGAGCCGGCCATGTACCCCACCAGGAGCTTGCCGGCGGACAGCAGGGTGTTGCCCACCAGGCCCAGCACGGTGCAGACCACCGGCTGCAGCCAAAAATACCGGGAGCGGGGTCCGTCTCCCTCAGTGGGGGCCCCGGACTCCGTTCCGGACGGGATGTCGGTCATGTCACTCTTCCTCGCCCGGCAGGGCGTCGGGATACATACGGTCAATGACGGCCTTGAACTTTCGGCTGATGGCGAACCGCTTCACCTTCATGGTGGGGGTCAGTTCCCCGTCGTCCTGTGTGAATTCCCGATCCATCAGACTGCATTTCTTGATCTGATTGAAGCCGGGCAGGTCGTGGTTCATCTCGGCCAGCAGGTCGTCGAACAGTTGGGTCACGTCCTTGGTGGCGATGAGTTCGCCCGGATTCGTGACGGTCAGTCCCCGGGCCTCGGCCCAGGTGCCCAGGGCGTCGAAATCCGGCACGATCAGGGCGGAAAGATACTGCCGCCGGTCGCCGATCACAACCACCTGGGAGACGAATTTGTGGGCCCGGAACCGGTTTTCGATGGGCTGGGGCGCAATGTTCTTGCCGCCGGCGGTCACGATGAGGTCCTTCTTGCGGTCGGTGATGAAGAGGAACCCGTCGTCGTCGAAATGCCCGATATCGCCGGTGGCCAGCCAGCCGTCCTCGCTCAGGACCTCCCGGGTGGCCTCTTCCCTGTTGAAGTAGCCCAGCATGATCTGGGACCCTCTGGCCATGATCTCGCCGTCCTGTGCGATCTTGATCTCGGTGGAGGGCAGGGGTTTGCCGATGCTGCCGAAGCGGAAGCCGCCGGGAGCGTTGCAGGAGAGTACGGGGGAGGTTTCGGTCAGCCCGTAGCCCTCGAAGATAATCAGGCCGGCGCCGTAGAAGAACTTGTTGATGCGCGCGTTCAAAGGCGCGCCGCCGGACACCATGAAGCGAATGCGTCCGCCCAGCTTGGCCCGCAGTTTGGTGAACACCAGTTTGTCGGCGAGGGTTTTCTGGAACGACAGCCAGGGGCCGGGCCGCTGACCGGCGATTTCCATTTCCGCACACTTGATGCCCAGGTTCCGGGCCCAGAAGAAGATGTTCTTCTTGATGGGGCTGCCGCTCATGGCAGTGCCCGTCGCCTTGCCGTAGATCTTTTCGTAGAGCCGGGGCACGCTGATGATGATGGTGGGCTTCACGTCCCCGATGTCCACCGGCACCGTGTCCATCCGCTCGGCGTAGGCGATGCCCGCGCCGGCGTGCAGCATGGTGTAGTAGCCGGCCATACGCTCCAGGACGTGTGACAGGGGAAGGAAGGACAGCACCTTGTCCGTGGGCATGATGGGAAACATCTGCATGATCTCCAGCACGTTGGACACGAAGTTCCAGTGCGACAGGACCACGCCCTTGGGGTCGCCCGTGGTGCCGGAGGTGTAGATGATGCTGCAGGGGGAATCCTTGCTGATCTTCTCACAGTCCTCGGCCGGGGCGGGGGGATTCTCTTCCACCAGGTTGCGGCCCACCCGGGTCAGCTGGGCGAAGGTCATCATGTCGGGCAGGGCGATGGAATCGTAGCAGATCACGTCCCGCAGCGAGGGCACCCGGCCCCGGATCTCATGAATCTTGGCCGCCTGCTCCTCGGTGGAAACGAACATGGCGGTGGGCTTGCAGTCGTTCAGGATGTACTCGATGGACTCGGCCAGCAGGGTGGGATAGATGGGGACGGAGATGGCCCCGGCGCACAGCACCGCCAGATCGCTGAGGGCCCACTCCAGCCGGTTCTCCGACAGGATGGCCACATGGTCGCCCTTCTTGACGCCCAGGGACTTCAGGCCATAGCGCAGGGCGCGCACCCGCTGGAGGGCTTCCGCGCTGGAAACGTCCACATATTGGCCCGTCTCGTCGCGGTGGGAAAAACAGTCGGGGCGGGGATGCTCGTGGACGGCGGCCAGAAACAATTCCGGAATAGTCTGGACAGGCATGGAAGCTCCTGTTTCGCAAAGTCGGACGGGAATTTATCCGATAATCCTGAATCCATACCCTGTCCGGTGTTTTTTGTCAATCCAACAAGCCCCCTGCCGCGGAAGCCCCTTCTTTTCCCGGGGTTGACAAACCGAACGTGTTTTACCTTTTTTGCCAGACATCCCTGCTAACGGTTCCGGATAACAGAGGTCATCACATGCTGCAAATTACACGACAAACGGAATATGCCATTCGCGGCCTGCAGGAGCTGGCCCGGCGCAACGGCGACACGCCCGTGCAATTGAAAGTCATCGCGGCTTCCTGCGAAGTGTCCGAGGCTTTCCTGGCCAAGATTTTCCAGATGCTGTCCCAGGCCGGCATCGTCAAGTCCCACCGTGGGGTCAAAGGTGGCTTCAGCATGGGACGCCCGGCGGGGGAAATTTCCCTCCGTGAAATTGTGGAGATCTGTGAGGGCGGCATTGTGCTGAACCACTGCCTGCGCAAAGTGAACCCCTGCCGTGACGCGGACACCTGTTCCGTGGCCAAGGTTTGGGAGGAAGCCCAGAATGCCCTGACCGGAGCCCTGGACCGGACGTCCCTGGCGGACGTGATCTGACCCCGCGGAGTTGAACTGGAAGCCCCGGCCCGCAAGGGTCGGGGCTTTTTTTGTCAGGGGGAGGCCTGTCGGCGACGGCGCAGCTGGCCGCAGGCGGCGTCGATGTCCTGACCGCCGCTGGCGCGGATGAAGGCCTTGATGCCCATGTCGGTGAGGATTTTCTGGAAGGCCAGGATGCCGGCGGTGTGGGTGCGGTCCAGGGCGTCGTCGTCCAGCAGGTTCAACGGGATCAGGTTGACCTTGAAAGGGCCCCGCCGGGCCAGGGCGCCCAGACGGCGGGCCATGTCCGCCGCATCGGTCTTGCCGGCGATCATGACCCAGGCCAGGGTGGCGGTGATGCCCGCGGCGCGGGCATACGTCGCGGCCAGATCCACGGCCTCGGTGGTTGAGGTGCGGCCGGGCACCGGCATGACCTGCTTGCGTTCGACGTCATTGCTGCCGCCCAGGCTCAGGGTCAGGCCCACCCCCGGGGCATCCTCGATGAGGCGGTGCAGGCCGGCGGCCGGCCCGCTGGTGGACACCTGGATCCGGCGCCGGGACATGGCCAGGCCGTCCGTCGCCTGCATGATCCGCAGGCTGTCCCGCACGGCGTCCCAGTTGTCCAGGGGCTCACCCATTCCCATGAAGACCACGTTGAATCCCCGACCGCCCAGCCCGGGGACCGGTTCGGCCTGCGCGTCCCGTTGCAGGTGCAGGATCTGTTCGATAATTTCCCCGGCTTCCAGGTTGCGCACCAGACCACCCCGGGCGGTGGCGCAGAAGCGGCAGGCCATGCCGCAGCCCACCTGGCTGGAGATGCAGAAGGTGGCATGGTCCCGCATGGGGATCAGTACGCTCTCCACGGTCTGCCCGTCCCGCAGGCGGAACAGGTACTTCCGTGTGTGGTCGGTGGACACCTGACGCAGGTCCAGGGTCAGGCCGGACAGGTCGAACCGGGCCGCCAGGTTTTGGCGCAGGTCCGCCGGAAGGTTGCTCATGGCGTCCCAGTCCATGACGCCGTGGGAGAACAGCCACGGATTGAGTTGGCGGGCACGAAAGCCCGGCAGCCCGGCCGCCGCCAGATGGGCGGTGACAGCTTCCGGAACCAACGACCGGATCAGGGGTTTGATTTCACTCACCGGACGCCTCCACAGGGCAATGGCCTTGACACTCATTTCCGTGTCGGTGCATTTTCCAGGGGAACCTGGAGATGACAATAAACCCATTCTGCCCGGCGTGGCGCAAGGACTCCCGTGAAATCCATACTGATCGTCGATGATGAACTGGCCATCCGGGAGACCCTGGAACAGATCCTGTCCTACGATGGATACCGGGTGCTCAAGGCCGGATCCGGGCAGGAAGCCCTCAAGGTCATGGCCAAAAGCTGTCCCGACGTGGTGCTGCTGGACGTGAAAATGCCCGGCATGGACGGGTTTGAAGTCCTGCAGGCCATCCAGACGGATTTTGCGCAGGTGGCCGTGATCGTCATATCCGGCCACGGCACCATCGAGACGGCGGTGGAGGCGGTCAAGGGCGGCGCCTACGATTACCTGGAAAAGCCCCTGGACCGGTCCCGGTTGCTGGTGACCCTGAAAAACTGCCTCAGCCACCAGGAGGTCCTGGCGGACAAACGGATTCTACAGGCCCAGACCGGTGAGGCGTCTCCTATTGTGGGCCAGAGCGAGGTTATGGCCGGGGTCCGGGATTTCATCAGCAAGGTGGGGCCGAGCGAGGCCACCGTCCTGATTACCGGTGAAAACGGGACAGGCAAGGAATTGGTGGTCAAGGCCATTCACCAGGCCAGCGCCCGGCAGGATCGCCCCTTGGTGGAGGTGAATTGCGCCGCCATTCCCCGCGAGTTGGTGGAAAGCGAACTGTTCGGCCACGAAAAGGGCAGTTTCACCGGGGCGGAAAGGCAGCGGATCGGAAAGTTCGAGCAGGCCGACGGCGGCACGCTGTTCCTCGACGAGATCGGTGACATGAACGAGGAAGCCCAGGCCAAGGTGCTCAAGGCGGTGGAGGAAAGCCGCTTCCAGCGGGTGGGGGGGACGGACACACGACTGGTGGACGTGCGCATCGTGGCGGCCACCAACCGCAATTTGTCCGGACCCGATTCGGGGTTTCGCCAGGATCTGTTCTTTCGCCTGAATGTGCTGGCCATCCATTTGCCGCCTTTGCGGGAAAGGGTGGGGGACGTGGAACTCCTGCTGGAGTGGTTCATGGCCGATCTGGCGGCCCGGTTGAAAACCCGGCCCCGGCGCTTTTCCCCCGAGGCCATGGCCGTCCTTCAGGAATACCCCTGGCCCGGCAATGTGCGGGAATTGCGTAACCTGGTGGAAAGACTGCTGATTCTGGTCGCGGGTGACGTGATCAAACCCGCCGATCTGCCCCTGCTGCCGGGGGCGGCGGTTTCGGCGGACAAAATGGCTCTGCCGTTCGATTGTGACGACTTCCAGGAGTTCAAGGCTGTCAGTGAAGGGGCTTTCCTGCAACACAAGCTCCAGGAAAACCGCTATAATGTGAGTCGGACGGCGGAGGTGCTGGGAATGCAGCGCAGCAATCTCTATAAGAAAATCTCCAAGTACGGTTTGCGGACACAACCGAACGTGGATTAAGGTTGACTCGGACAGCAATTGTCTGTAGATAAATAGATTGGAGCGGCGGTTTGATCCCGGGCATGATTGAAGGGATTCGGCGCCGTATTAGCAGACGGGGTGTTGATGAGGAGAACGAGATGAATAGGAATCTGAAGATCCTGGTTCTTCTTGTGACGTTGTCACTAGTGTCTGCCTTCGCGTTCGCTCCCACTGAGGTGCGGGCCGGGGATAAGCCATCCTTCAGGAATGGCGATAACCTCGGGCATCTCAATCTGACGGTATCCGAAACCGGAACCCTTGATGCGGACCTGCCACCCGATGATGACGGGGGCGGGACCACAGAGGGTGACCCCGACGCGGTCGGCGGCGGTTACGGTGTGAACGGCGTCAGAGGAGACCTCTTTTTCTGGGGTGCCGAATACGAAGGAAAAGAGCTGGAGACTGTGGAACGGTGGTTACTGTTCCTGATGTTGCAGGTCCTGCCGACTCCCTAGGGTGCCCACGCGGCACCCTGGGAGCTGGCCAGCCAATTGAATCGAGTTACTGTCACCGATCCGCTCACTCGCCAAGGGATGCGGTTGATGAGAGACCAATATAAAGGTGGACGCAAGCCCAGGGCTGAACGGAGTAGCCGTTCGTGTCCTTTGCCTGCCGTGGAAAGAGCCCGGCTCGAGGAAGTCGGTGACTTGCACTTTTCCGCGTCCGCCTATTCCACAGCCTTGGATTATTTCTCCCAGATCCTCGACGAGGCCACCCTGGCGGACATGCCTCTGGGCGATGCCCTGAGCCTGCTGCGGAAATCCATGGACTCAAGCCTTCTGCTGGGCGATTTCGCCCAGGTTGATGAATACCTGAGTCTGGCCGATGATCTCCTGCGTCAGGCCCCCGACGGCCGCCACGATCTGGAAGCCAGTGTTTTCAAGGCCAGTTTCCAGGTGCGCAAAGCCGTCGTACTGAGGGAATCCGGCCATTTGCAGGAATCCCTGCAAATGTCCAAGACCGCGTTTTCCATTTTGGCGCTTACTGACGAACATGCGGACGTTGCCCGCCTCCAGGCCGGCATGGGCATTGCCCATTATCGGCTGGGCCGAATGGAAAAGGCCGAGGAATTCTACAGTGACAGTCTGGCCACCTTCCGCCGGATCGGGAACGATCTCGGTGTGGCCAACCTGCTGAACAACCTGGCGCTCCTGCACAAGAACCGCTGCAGTTGGGACAAGGCCCGCGGCCTCATGGAGAAGGCGCTGGATCTGGCCACCCGAATCGGCGCCAGCCATCTTCTGCCCGGCTTCTTCCTGAACCAGGCCATCATCCTCATGAAAACCGACCGGCTGGGCGAGGCTCGGCCCTATCTGGACAAGGGACTTCGCCTGGCGCAGGGGTTGGGCGATCGTCTGAGCCTGACCCGCCTGACTCTGGCCATGGGGCGCCTGCAGACCCTGGCCGGACGCCTGGCCAGCGCCGAGGAGTACATCCTGGAGGCCAAGGGTCTGGCGGAACAGAACCGTTACGCTCGTGAAATGGCCATCGCCGACGAGTACCTGGGCGACATCCTTTTGAACCGCAACGAATTCGACAAGGCCCTCTTCAACTACAAGCTGGGTTTGCAAAAGAGCCGGGCCATTGCCGTGGGGAATGATCTGGAGGGCGAACTGCTGCGTCGCGTGGGCCAGGCCCATCTGGCGGCCGGCAATCCCGACGAGGCCATCGCCGCCAGCCATGCCGCCATCGCCGTCTGTGAGCAGTGCGGTGAGCACTACGAACTGGGGTTCTGCCATGACACTCTGGGGCGGGCCTATGCCGGTCAGGACGATGTGCAGCAGCTGGATCATCATTTCCGGGAAGCCATTGCCACCTTCCATCAGCAGGGTTTGACCCATCTGTGGTGTCAGGCCATTCTGGACTTTGCCCGCTTCCGGGCCCCCGGCGCCAACGAGGCCGAACTGCTGCTTCTGCGGCGCTACCTGATGGACGCCCAGGAAAACGGCGCCTCGGCGGTGAGTGATCTCATGCTGTGCCGCATTCTGGAAAGGCTGGCCCGGGTCCAGATCCGGTTGGGGCAGTTCGACGACGCCCTGCTGACCGTTTTCGAACTCGAGCGCAACGCCACCAGTCTGGATGACTCCGCCCTGGACCGCATGGTGGTCCAGTTACGGGACCGCATTGACGCGGGACTCCTGGGCGGTATGGAAAGTACCGAGGAGCATCTGCAGGCCATCGGCGACCTGCCCGGACTTTTCGCCGGCGGCGATTCCTCCATTCCCCGCAACCTCGAGTCAGTTTTGGCCGCCGGCATGCAGCGGGTGCAGGCCGGATCCGGCTTCATCGCCATGAATTCGGGGCGCCCGGGTGCCGGGCTGGAAATCGTGGCGCGGGAAGGGCTGACCGAGAACCTGGGCAGTCAGCTGGTCAACTGGTTCGCCGACGACAGCTGCGCCGAGACTGCCACCGGAACCTCTTTCTTCTCCCGTCTGGATGCGCGGGATCCCCTGATGCGCGAGGTGCCTGCGCTGGCCAGTGTGGCGGACAGCTGCCTGTTCATGCCCATTTCCCTGGACGGCAGCAGCTTCGGCGTGCTGTTCATGGGGCGGGCGAAGGGCCAGCTCGGCGTCGGGTTCGATCGTAGCGCCCTGGATTTCCTGGCTACGTATATGGGCTTCCTGGCTCTTTTCCTGCGGGAAAAGACCCACGAATCCCGGGTCCACGCCGGGGCCACGCCCATCAAGCGGATCAAATCCTTCGAGAATATCATCACCCAGAGTGATGAGATGCTGGAGGTCCTGGGACTGGCCCGCAAGGTGGCGCCCAGTGACCTGACCGTGCTTCTGAATGGTGAAACCGGCACCGGCAAGGGCTTGCTGGCCTATTCAATCCATGCCCTGAGTCGGCGGGCCGACCAGAAATTCCTGTCCATCAACTGCGCCGCCATTCCTGAGAGCCTTTTGGAAAGTGAGCTTTTCGGTCACGTCAAAGGGGCCTTCACCGGGGCGGACCGGGACAAGACCGGCCTCCTGGCCGAAGCCTCCGGCGGAACCGTCTTCCTGGACGAAGTGGGGAAGATGCCGCTGAGCATGCAGGGCAAGCTGCTGCATTTCCTGGATTCGCGTGTCATTCGACCGGTGGGATCCAACCAGAGTCTTGAGGTTGACGTGCGGATCGTGGCGGCCAGCAAGTCGGATCTCCAGTTGCTGTCCAGGGAAGGGCGTTTCCTGGAGGATCTGTACTATCGACTGGTGGATTTCCCCCTGGTCATGCCCCCTTTGCGGGAGCGGACCGACGATATCGGATTGCTGGCCCGTCATTTCGTCCTGCGCTTCAGCCGGGAACTGGGGTGCGAAGTGCCGGTTCTGGATCAGGCGTTCATGGACCAGCTGGAAAGCTACAACTGGCCCGGCAACATCCGGGAACTGGAAAAAGCCCTCAAGCGGGCCATGGTCCTGGCTCAGGGGGACGGCGTGTTGCGCCCCCAGCACCTGCCCGTGGCTCTGCAACGCGTCCAGGCGGGGCCGGCCACCAACGACCGGGTCGCACCCCTGAAGGAAACCCTCGCCGGGATCGAAGCCCGGGAGATCGCCCGGGCCCTGGACGCCGCCGGAGGAAACAAATCCGAAGTGTCCAGGATGCTTAAGATCAGTTATCCCAGTCTTTTGAAGAAAATCCGTCACTACGGACTCTCTTGATCCGCCGCGCTGTGTAAAAACTGCTTGAGTTCAGCCCCTGGGTCATAAATTTAATTGCTACACCTAAGTGTCACTTTTACAACGCCTTGCGGGGCGTTGCTTTTTGTTTGTAAAAACATTTAATAACCCACTCCGAAAGGTCTTCGGAAGCGGACGGCCGCTTTGTCAGTAACTCGCTGTATTTAAACACTTTGAATGACTTTTTAGAAAGGGTTCAGACTGGTATGGTCCCTGCTGTACATAGGGTGTGAAGGGGTGAGTTACAGGGAACCTCTTCTTTGAAGTAAAAGAAATCGTGTTTTCGGGAGGGTGCAGGTTTTGGCCTCACTGCTTACCGGCAAACGAGGGAGCTCTCAACAAGTCGTGTCGGCAGGATGATTGTCAAGAGGTGGGGTCTTTACAATCATTCCTGGCTGACGAGAGAGAGCTCGGACCTTCCTCCCGGAACACGAATTTCAACCAGTTCAAGGATCTGATCACCGGATCCATGAAAAAGAGCCCTTACTGTTCTTGGAAAGGCGAGATCCAAGACCAGGCAGCCGCAAGGCGGGGCTCTTTTTTCCTGCCCAGATGAGTCTGATTTCCCCCTTTTACCCTGCGACACGCGGTTCCTGGATCCGTCCTAATTTGGGGAAGCTGTCCTTCTTATCAGTCAGGCGCGGGCGCGCATTTTCGCCCGAATCTTCTCCCGGGCTCCTGGAATCGGCCTGATTCTCTTCCTGCGGTCCCCGGTGACAAGGCCTTACTCCGTCTTTAATTCGTTTATTGGTAACAGATTGTAGACCGCCGGTTTCAGGCGGGGCTTTCGATGGCGGCGTTTGCCGTCAATGTGGCCGGTCCGGGGACATTTGGCACAAACTCTGCCTTGTAGTGGGGGACAAGCGACATGGTGGGTTTTGCCAGGAGGGACCGGACAATGAGGAACGACGGTATCAACAACTTGCCGGTTAAGGGATCCGGGCCGAGTACGTGGATGTCGGAGATGCAACCCCTCAGGGTCTTTCCGGTTCTCCTGGCGATTTCCCTTCTGATTCTCATGGCCGGTTGTTCCGAGGATGACTGCATCAACTGTATCGAACTGCCGCCGCCGGTGGTTCCCACGGGTGTGCACAGCATCAGCGGTGACGGGGAAATCATCGTCCAGTGGTACGATATTTCCTATAGCCCCTACGACGGGGCCTATAACGAAAACGTAGTGACCTACTACATCTATAGCCGGGAATTCGAGTACGGTGACCAGAACGACCCCAACCGGGAATTTTTCCTCTGGGGTGAAGTGGCCTGGAACGAAAATTTCGATCCCGAATCCGGGCTCCATTGGTTCACGGACAGCGACGTGGATTTCAACCAGCAGTATGAATATGCGGTGACGGCCGTCAACGCCGCCGGACGCGAGAGCGCCCTGAGTTACGAATTCGTCGTGGATGTGCCGGTGCACATCGGCGAAACCCCGGTGGGGTTATATGACAACAACGGGGCCAACCCCCAGTGGTCCGGCTTCGATTTCAGCGGCATGGCCTACGGCCGCACCGACCCCAATGCCTCGGGCACGACCGCCGATGTTCTGGTGGCCTACCAGGGCGGCGTTCCCTACGTGCGGACGGTCCGGCCCACCGTGGTGATCCAGGACTTCGGCGTTTTCCTGGCGGAGGACGACCTGGGCAACGAATTCCTGGTTTTCGAGGGCGTGTCCTGGGCGCCGGAAAACGGTTACAGCAACACCGGCGTGATGGAACTGGTGCTGGGGCACATCTACGTGGTCGAAATCTACGACCCGGTGGACGGCCTGCACTACGCCAAGTTCGGTGTGGTGGGCGTCAGCAACGACGCTGTGGAGATCGTCTGGGCCTACCAGACCATGGAGGGTATGCCCGAACTCAAAACCGGAACCGAGGGGTCCGATCGCCGGGACGACCTGGCCAACACCCTCAGTTTCTAGCGGGACCTTGAGCAGGAGAGGAGCGTGACATCATGAGACACAAGTTATCGATCGCACTAAACGGGGCCGGCCGGGGAGTTTTGCCCCTCGGACTCGGATTCGCACTCATTCTCTGCCTGGTTTTGCCCCTGGGCCCGGCCACCGCTCAGGATGGCACGCCGATCACGCCCGAAAAGTCCTACGACTATGCCAGCCAGACCATGCGCGTGGGCGTGTGGCTGGAGGGCAAGGCCGAGGGCGAGATCTATCGCAAGGGCGAGGAACTGGCTGTGGGCTTCCAGACCAATGAAGATGCCTACGGCGTTGTCTACCGCATCGATACCGAGGGTGGGGTGACCATTCTCTGGCCGCGGAGCCGCTACGATGACGGGTTCGTGTTCGGGGGACAGGAGTACATTCTGCCCGTGTCCGGAGCCCGCCGCATGACCGCCAGCAGCGTGACCGGCGAGGGGTTCGTGGAAGCCATTGTTTCGCGCTACCCCTTCGACCTGCGCAACCTCGAGGTGGATTTCCAGCACGAGTTCCAGGCGGAGAACCTGGATTTCCGCGTGGCCGGCGATCCTTTCCTGGCCATGAACGAAGTCAACTTTGCCATTACCGGGCTGGAGGATGCCACCGACTACGTGGTCACCAACTACGTGAGCTACTACGTCCACGAGGAAGTGGACCACCCCCGCTATCTCTGCAACCAGTGCCACTTCGAGGACGAGGTCGCCTACGACCCCTATCAGGATACCTGCACCCTGGATATCCAGGTTGATTACGGCTACGGCAACGAATGGTATTCCACCTACGGGTACTACCCCGCCTACAGCAACCCGGTCTACGTTTACGTTGATCCCTGGAGCTACCGTCCCTGGATCAACTTCTGGTATGACCCGTGGTACTACTGTCCGCCCATCAGTCACTACAATTGGGGCTACAGCTGTTATGCCTGGTGCGATTCCCCCTACTACGGCGGAAGCTGCAACGGGCGCTATCCGTCCGGGAGCGGAAGTTACCGGTCGCTGTACCGCCCGGCGGTGACCCGGCCGTCCCGCACCTCCACCGAGGAATATGCCGGCGTGACGCGGGCCATCAGTCGCACGGGCGTGGATGATAAGGACCGGGAAGCCATTCGCACGCGGACGTCGGTGAGCAGCCGGGGAGACGCCCGGGTCGATGCCCGGGGCTCGGGCATTGCCGTGTCCGGCGACAGCCGCGCCGTGGGTGGAGACAAGCCCATGACCGGTGTCCGTCCTGACTTCAAGACGACCAAGGAAACCGGCTCCCGCGGCGGTCTGCGGATCCGCGACACCCGACAGGTCGAGGGCACTCAGACCCGGGGCACGACGTCGCGCCGCCATACCGTGCGCGAACCGGTGGACAGCCGCCGCACCGGGACCTCCCGGGGCGTGGATATGGTTCCCGTCAGCCGCACCCGGGGGTCCGGCGCCAGTGACCGCCCCAGCACCGTCGGCAACAGTCGTCCGGCGCCGGGGGGCACGAGTGCCGACAAACCCCGTACGCAGGGATCAGACCGTAAGATCAAGCCCGTGGAACCGCGCAAAAAGGGCACCCGGGTCTGGAATTCCGGCCGCGTGCCCCAGACCGGTGACCGCGGCACCACCACCCAGGGCCGGACCAATACCACCGGCCGTCGGGATAATTCCGGCACGGTTCGGCCGCGGACCCCGACCCGCAGTTCGGGCACCCGGGACCAGGTGAAACCGCGCACCCGGACGAACAATTCCTCCAGCAGCCAGGGGACCAAGCCCCAGACCCAGACCCGGGCCAAGTCCAGCAACAGCGGGAGCAAAGCCAAAAGTTCAGGCGGATCGCGCAGCAGCGGGTCCAGCAGCAGCAAATCAGGCAGCCGGTCGTCCGGCGGCGGGTCCAAGTCCCGCGGCAGCGGAGGGCGTGGGTGAGGGGCAGCGTGATTCGGACATGAGTTGACAGCTGTCCCCAACACCCATCGGCCGAGGATGCACCGGTCTTCCGCAAAGGTTGGCAGCCATGAGGGAAGGGTAGCAAACCGACCGGTTGGGGACAGCAGGATTTGAAGGAGAGCCCGGCGGGGAAATGTCGATCAGGGGTGACAGACGCCACGTTGGGCTCTCCGGATTTTTTGACAGGCTCATTTGAGCCTGAGGAAGACAGCCCGTGATTGACCGTCAATCCGGGCGTCACTATAATGCCCGCGGATCATCGGTCCGGCATTCGACCGGAAACCAGCATGACGTCCGCGAAAGGTTTAGGTATGGGATTCAAACCGGGGCTCCGGGTTTTTCTCGTTTTCATGCTCCTGGCAGGGGCCCTGCAGGTCGCCCAGGCCGCCGACGGCTTTCCGACCGGGGACCGGAAGGGTCCGTTGCCGCCTCGGGTGCGCAACCTGCTCCATCACCGCTCGGCCCCCCTGCGCAACGACGGCGCCGACGCCCAGCAGGCCGTCCGCCTGGCCGGCGAAAAGGCCCCGGCCTCCCTCAATGCCATCCTGGTGATGTGCGATTTCTCCGACAGCCTGATGTTCGGCCGGTATGGAAAGGTGGAGGGGGACTTCCCCCCGCCCATGCAGAGCGAGTTCTATTACGACGCCCATGACAGCGTTTACTTTGATCACCTCATGCAGGATGTGACCGACTACTACACCAACGTGAGCGGCGGCGAATTCACCCTGAATTTCACCGTTTATCCGCGCACCGTGAACCTGCCCCACCCCATGTGGTTTTTCGGGGACCACCCGGACAACGGCGAACAGCCGGTTCTCATGGCGCGGGATGTGGTGGACAGCCTGGACGCGGAAATCGACTTCTCCCTCTATGACACGGTGATCCTGGTGCATGCCGGAGCGGGCGAGGAAACCGATATCCTGGGCAACTCACCCGAACAGATCTACAGCAATTACCTGAATCGGGTCGATTTCGAGGAAGCGGTGGAAGACAGCGTGCTGGAGAATCCCTGGATTCCCAGTGCCGACTTCCCCCCCGGACAGGGGATCGACAAGGTGCTGGTGCTGCCCGAGACCGAGTACCAGGACCCCATCGGGGGCTTCGGCGGCTTCTTCGGAAGCCTGGGCGTGTACTGTTTCGAAATGGGCCTGCGCCTGGGGATGCTCAGTCTGAGCGATTTTACCCCCGGCGGCAATCCGGACAGCCAGGGCATCGGTGAATTCGGCCTCATGGGCTACGGACTCTTCGTGGGGCTGGGCTGGATTCCACCTCATCCCTGTGCCTTCAACAAACAGTTCATGGGGTGGCTGAATCCCCGTGAGGTCGATCCGCTCAGTTACCGGGCCTTGCACCTGACGCCCTGCGAGCGCACCCGCGATCCCGGCGCCGCCCTGCGGGTGAACATTTCCGGACAGGAGTACTGGCTGCTGGCCTACCGCCTGCAGGACCCCGACGGCAACCGGATCTTCACGCACCCGGGCGATCTCAACGGCAACAACGTTCCTGATTTCTACGACGCCGATTCCGAATACGGGGACGGCACCCCCACCGGGGTGTTCGACCCGGACACCGATACCCGCGAGCGATTGCTGGACTGCGAGTGGGATTTCTTCATGAGTGAGAACAACGCCCGCCAGCCCTACGATAAGGGCGCAGGCAGCGGGATCTACGTCTGGCACGTGGATGAGAGCGTCATCCAGGATGTGTTTCACGCCGAAACGAATCTGTTCAACGCCGATCCGGCGCGCAAGTCGGTGGACCTGGAGGAGGCCGACAGTATCCAGGACCTGGATTCCCGTCAGCCCTCCGATTTCATGCTGGGCGGGGACGACGACAGTTTCCGCGGCGAAGACGCGGCCCACTTCGGTCCGGCCACCGTGCCGGATACGCGTACGGCCCAGGGCGTCCGTACGGGGATCAAGTTTGCCGACTTTTCCAAGGTTGTCCTGGACTCCAATCTGTACCTGTTGGGGGTGGACGATTCGGTCAGTCCGCCGGACAGCGTGTGGGCCTTCCAGTATGCGGACACCGTCACCTTCAATCTCTTCACCGAATACGACGTGGCCGGCGGCCCGTACCTGAAGGCGCGGCGCACCCTGAATCCGGGAGTGGATCTGGCCGGGTCCCATGCCCTGACCGCGGATCTGGATCTGGCCGGCGATACCGATGAGATTATTCTCACCGGGGTCTTCGGCAACATCTTCGTCCTGGACGGGGATCTGAACGAGTTCCTGGACCGGGACGACGATCCGGACACCTTCGCCCCCTTTGCGCGGGGCCTGCAGGACAATGCCCCGGTGCAGTGGAACCAGCCGGCCGCCCTGGGCGATCTGGACCACGACGGCGAACCTGAAATCGTTCTGACCGGTCCCAACGGTATTTTCGCCTTCAACGCCGACGCCAGCCCCGTGCTGGACCTGGACCCGCAGGGGGAGGGCCTGTACCGGGCCCTGGACTCTTGTGACCTGCCCCCGGTCCTGATCCCGGCTGATTTCACCGGGGATTACGCGCCGGATGTGGCCGTCAATGTCTGTGTGGTGGAAACCCTGGACGGCGTCCAGGCACTGAGCCTCTACGGTGGCGCCAACGGGGATCCCGTGCAGCGCTTTTCCCTGGGGCCCCTGCGTACGACCGCGCCCCCGGTGTGGGTGTGGAACCACCTGGCCGTGACGGTGGCCGATACCGCGGCGGACGTGGCCGAACTGCGTCTGATCGATCCGTCCGGTTCGCCGGACCCCTCGCAGCACATCGTGTTCCCCCTGACGGGGATGCCCGGTCTCCAGCCGCCTCTGGCGGGGCTGGTGGACCCGTCGGATCCCGGGAACAGCCTACGCTACCTGGTGGTCACCGACGAAACCGGCCGGGGTGAAACAGTGGTTTTCGATGCGGATTTCCGGGCGGTCATGGAGAACATTCTCTGGCCCGAGTCCGTCAGTATCGCTTCGGGTCAGGCCCCGGGCGGGGCCTTCGTGGGCCCGGACGGTCTGGGCCGGGCCGGGCACAACGGTGCCTGGTATGACGGTTGGCCGGTGACGTCTGCGGGGGCCGGCGCCGCCCACCCCGACCGCGGGGCGGCGGGCGCTCTGGTGGCCCGGTTGGCCGGAAGTGACCTGCCCCTCGATCAGTATATCCTGCCCACCCTGGACGGGCGCGTCTTCGGCCTGGGGACGCAGGGTGAAACGGCGATGGGCTGGCCCGTGAGCGGGCCGGCCAAGGTGGCCGGCACACCGGCCCTGGGGTGGATGAGCGGGCCGGGGCAGCTGGATCTGGTGACCGTGGGAACCTTCCCGCGTATTTTGGGTCTGAACGACGCCACGGGTGATCTGGCCACCGGCGCCATCTCCACCATTTCCCTGTTCGAAGCCGTCGCCGATTCGGGGGCCGTCTGGCCCATGTGGGGCGGCAGCCCCTGGCGCAACGGCGCCTGGAACATGACCGCCTGGGCCACGCCGCCTGGTGCGGCCGCCGGTACGGGGATCGTCTCCGGCAGCCACAAGTGTTATCCCAGCCCCCTGGGCAGCGGCCCCCTGTTCGTGCGCGGCAGCCTGCGCGCGCCGGGACGCGTGCAGGTGATCATCCACAACCTGGAAGGGGAGGAGGTCACCCGGTCCGGGTGGCAGTCCGTCTCCGCCCGGGATCCCTTTGCGGTGCAGGTGGATCTGCCCCAGGTGGTCACGGGGCTTTACCTGTGCCGTCTGGTGGCCGATACCGGCGGTGGGGAGCAGGACGTCAGTCTGAAGCAGTTCGCGGTGGTCCGCTGAATCCGGCCGCCGACGGAATTTCCGTCGGCAGGATAGACGGCGCCCCTCGCACACGTTAAATTGGCACAGTCACCCGGCGGATGGTCCGTCCCGGTGCAGTTGGTGAAAAGGAAAGGGTTTCCATGGATCGCTTAGCGGGAATTACACGGTTTGTCCTGGCAGCGGCCTTGATGTGCGCACTTCTGTCTTCCGGAGCGGCCCTGGCCGCCAACCCGGGTGAGGCCGGGGTCCTGTCCCTGCGCTTGGGCGTGGGCGCCCGCGAGGGGGCCATGGGAGAGACCGGGGTGGCATCCAGTACGGGGGCCGCAGCGGTTTTCTGGAACCCCGCCAACAACGTGTTCGCCGATTTCGAGACCGAGATCGTGCTGCAGCACTACAGCTACCTGAGCACCTTCAAGCACGAGTCCGCCGCCGTGGCCCACAAAATGGGGTCCGGGGTTATCGGGTTCATGTTCACCGGGTTCTATTCCGACGCCATCGACCGGTACAGCGAGGAACCGGTCGGCGTGCCCGAAGGCAGCTTCAAGCCCTACGACGTGAGCTTCGGCCTCAGCTATGCCCATCCTCTGGGAGATAATTTCGGGCTGGGAATGAACGCCAAGATGATCTACGAAAAGATCGATCTCTACTCGGACTCGGGCTTCGCCTTCGACTTCTTCCTGACCCATCGCGCCATGATCGAGGGCTTGACCTTCGCCATGTCGGCCACCAATCTCGGCGGCCAGATGAATCTGAAGGACGAACCTTTCGACTTGCCGACGGCCTTCCGGGTGGGGGGCGCCTACCAGCCCGGGGGTGTCCTGCAGGGCAAACTGGTCGTGACGGGAGATCTGCTGTTTCCCAATGACACCACGGACAAGGCTCATGTGGGCGCCGAGTACCGGTTGATCCCGGAACTGGCCCTGCGGGCCGGGACCCGGATCAACTACGAGGCCCAGGGCTGGACCGCCGGCGTGGGATTCCAGGTGGGGCGGCTGGGTGTGGACTATGCCTATGAGGAAACGAAAATCCAGGGCTTCGACGACGGTCACAAGTTCTCGCTGAACCTGACCTGGTAGGTCGGGCGTCAATGATACGGCGGGGCGGTTTCAAACCGTCCCGCTTTTCTTTGGTGGTCAGGTGGGAAGGTGTCGCAAGGGGTCGGGGACGGCGTGGAAATCCAACAGGTGGAAGTCCCCGTCCTTCAACAGGCCGTAGCCCAGGGTGTCGAACCACCCGGCCAGTACAACCAGACGGTGATTTCCCGCTGAGAAGTCCACGGGGTGGTGAAGGTGCCCCATGACGATCAGGTCCCAGGGGGCCTCGGCCTGGCCGTCAAGCCAGCGGCGGGCCTTGTCCTCGATGCGGTCGGCCATGTCGCGGTCGGCGCTGCGGCTCTTGCCGCTGAGCCAGGTGCTGAAGGCGAACAGGATTTCGGGATGGAGGGTTTTGGCGAGAACAATTCCGGCGCGGGTGCGTACAAGTGTCCGGAAGGTGTTGTAGGCCCAATCGTACGCCAGCAGGCCGTCCCCGTGGGTGAGCCTGAACCGGAGGGCACCCAGTTGCAGATTTTGGGTACCCGCATCGGGGCAGGTGCCGTACCTTTGATGCAGATAGTCGGCGGCCCAGATATCGTGGTTGCCCCCGACAAAGTGGATCTGGGTGTCGGCTGCGGCCACCGTGTCCAGGCGCGCCAGAATCCGGTCGTACCCCTTGAGACGAAAGTGGGGGTAATCGAACCAGAAATCGAAGATGTCGCCCAGCAGGAACAGATGGTCCACCTCGCGGGCGGCATCCAAAAGGGCCAGGAAGCGGTCCACGCGCGCGACCTCGGCCGCATCGGGATTCAGGTGGAAGTGGCAGTCGGCCACGAAAATGGCGGTTGGATTCGCTTGATTTTGCATGCCGAACAATGTGCCCCAAGCGGGACGGGTTGGCAACCACTTTAACCTACGGCTCAAAAGGGAGACGGACATGTCACTGTGGGAAGACGTTAAAAGCAACCTGATGGAACTCTACTCCGTGACCTCGGACAAGACCTCCGAACTGGCTCGCACGGGGTCCCGCCGCTGGGACAAGTTCGGAATCAGCCGGGATATTGAACGCCAGTTCAGTGAATTGGGGAATCTGGTTTATACAGGCCTGCAGGACGGGGAGTCCGATATCCTGGAGCAGGATGCGGTGAAATCCCTGGTGGTCCGGATCGGGGAACTGGAGGAGGAACTCCGGCTCAAGACGGAGGAAATCGATAATCTGAAGCGGGACTACAAGCGGAAAAAGGACGCGGCGGCCACCGTCGAGGAAACGGAAATGGAATCCGTTATCACTGACCCCATTCTGGATGCGGGCTCACCCGAGTCGGCAATCCTGGTGGAACCTGTTGAAGTTATTGAAGATAGTGGGGATGTGACAGAGGGTGACAGCCCTGAAAAACAGGGTTGACAGATTTATTGATTGCGGATATGCTATTAAAGTTCCCTGTAACGCCCGGGCGCCGATCCCCAAGGTAGACCCGGGTCGCGGCTTACTCCTTCACCGGCGCCTCATTCAACGGACGGTGGAAAGTGAAGCTGCACGTAAGACACGCACCCGCAAGGGTGTCCGCTCTCAGAACCAACAACCTGGCCAGTCCAGGAGTTGGTTTTTTGCGTGTGGTGGCCCAGGTTATCCTGGGGTGTCTGGTGTGGGCGTCTTTCCTGGCCCTGGTGGCCCGTCCGGCTCTGGGCGCGCCTGAATCCCCATTCATTGCCGTGTCCGAGGTGGCCCGCCCGGCCGTGGTCAATATCCGCTGCATCCGATCCGTGACCGACGAGGGCGTGGGGACCGCCCCCCTGCAGGAGATGTTCCGGCAATTCTTCCCGGATGAGGCGGGCAAGGGCGGACGCTTCGAAATGCCGTCCACCGGCTCCGGTTTCGTCATCGATCCCGTGGGCGACATCCTCACCAACTATCACGTGATCGACCGGGCGGAGGAAATATTCGTCCGCTTCAGCGGTGAGAAGATTGAGTACCGGGCCACCATCGTGGGCACCGACCCCAACACCGATCTGGCGCTCATCCGGATCCAGCCCGACGGCCGCCGGCTACCCAGCCTGGAATTCGCCGACAGCGACGCCGTGCAGGTGGGCGCCTGGGCCATCGCCGTGGGCAACCCCTTCGGCAACCTGGAAAGTTCCCTCACCGTGGGCGTGGTCAGTGCCAAGGGGCGGGGCGACCTGGTCATCGGCGGGCTGACCCCGCGCTATCAGGACTTCATCCAGACCGACGCCTCCATCAACTTCGGCAACAGCGGCGGGCCGTTGGTGGACGTGGACGGCCGCGTCATCGGCGTGAACACCGCCATCAATGAAAAGGGACAGGGCATCGGGTTCGCCGTGCCGAGCAACCTGGTGCGGGAAATCTACGGTCAGCTGCGCGAGCACGGCCGCGTGATCCGGGGCTTCCTGGGCGTGGCCACCGAGGATCTGGTCCTCATCGCCGGTGAAACCCGACCCGACGATCCCACGGCGGGTGTACGCGTGGTATCGGTGAGCGGCGGGCATCCCGGCGACCTGGCGGGGATGCTGGCGGGGGACATCATCGTGTCATTCGACGGCGAGCAAGTGGACTCCCGTCGGCAATTCCAGTTCCGGGTGGCACGGGCCGCCGTGGGGACGGAAGTCAACTGTGGAATAATCCGGGAGGGCGTGCGGATGGACCTGCGCGTGACCCCCGTGGAGTGGATACAGCAGGAGTCGGCCGCGGCGCAGAAAGCCCCGGTCTGGCTCGGTATGGAAGTGGCCTCCGCCGACGGGAGCGACCCTCGGGCCGCCCGTCTGAAAGAGGTTCTCGGCGTGACCGCGACCACCGGAGTCATGGTGGTCTCGGTCGTGGACGGCCAACCCGCGTCGGATGCCGGTATCCGCCCGGGTGACGTCATTGTCTCAATCGACGGCCAGGAGATCACCGATCTGGACGACTATGTCCAGGTCCGGGACCTCATGGCCGCCCGGCGGGAGGCCCTGACCGTATTGGTCAGGACCGGCGCCCTGGAGAATTACGTCTCGGTCGTGCCCCGCTCCGGCGGGGTGCAGAACTGAGGTCGCACGGACTGTAATCCGTGCGTCCCATGGCTGCTCCGACTATCGGAACAGCAACCCCCACGCTGGCGAGGAGTGATCCTGATGGCTGGCAAGAAGAATGTCCTACCCGCGATGCACGAGAAGGGCCTCGAGGTCTACTTTCGTGACATCAACCGTTACGAGCTGCTGAGCCGTGACGAGGAAGTGGCTTTGGCGCGACGGATTCGGCAGGGCGAAGAAGAAGCCCTGCAGATGATGGTCCGGGCCAACCTGCGCTTTGTCGTTTCGGTGGCCAAGCGGTACATAAATCAAGGTCTGATGCTGTCGGACCTAATCAACGAGGGCAACCTGGGTCTGCTGAAGGCCGCCCACCGCTTCGACGAGGAGCGGGGGTTCCGGTTCATCTCGTACGCCGTGTGGTGGATTCGTCAGTCGATCATGCAGGCCCTGCTGGACAAGTCCCGCACCATTCGCCTGCCCCAGAACCAGACGGCGCTGCTGATCAAGATCAGCCGCACCCGGTCCATCCTGCAGAACGAGGGCATCAGCAACCCCGGTCCCGACCAGATTGCCGAACGGCTGGATCTGGACATCGGTGACGTGGTGCACGCTCTGCGGTCCGACCGGACCGAACTGGGCCTGGAGGACGAGGGTCTCACCGGACAGGACCGGCCCCTGGCCGAGGTCCTGCCCGACGAGAACATCGCTCCGCCGGACTTCAACGTTCTGCAGCGTGGGCTGCGCGAGGACGTGCGGACGTGTCTGGAATCCCTGACGGAACGGGAAGCCCAGATCATCATCCAGTACTTCGGGCTCAGTTTCGAGGATGCCCAGACCCTCCAGGTCATCGGGCAGCGGATGGGATTGACCCGGGAGCGAATCCGTCAGATCAAGGAAAAGGCCCTGACCAAGATCCGGCACAGCAAGAACCGCAACATGCTGCTGGACTACTACTAGGATCCGGTGCCTCAGGAATCCCGGTTCCGGTGGCGGGGCAGTCCCCCGCCGTCGGGCCGGGTTTTCCATTTAGGACCCCCTGCCGGGTCATGGTTCCCGTTTTTGGTCTGTTCCTTGCAACGCCTCAAACGACCTTGAACGTCCCTCTGAGGGCTCAGGGTGGGTTCACAGTTGACAAATGGGCCTTTCGGGGGCAGATTTCAGGGCCAAGATGGCATTCCTTTAAATCTGATCCCCTTAAAATCCGGTAGATGGCTGGTTCATGAAGCTCAAAAAAGCTTACACACTTCTCTATATGCCCGAGGACCATGGGCCCTCCCGGCAGATCAGGATTCACCGCTGGGTGATTCTGGGGTCCGGTGGGATCCTGGCTTTTCTGCTGATGGTGTCGTCCCTCTATTTCGTGGGCCTGCGCAGCGGCCAGTCCTGGCTGCCCGGCGGATCGGTGCTGGAGAAGGAAAACCGGATCCTGAGTGAGGAACTGGCCGGAATGGACCGCACAGTGGGCCGTCTGCGTGCGGAAATGGATGAGATGTACCACATGCAGAGCCTGGTGGCCACGGCCGTGAACCTCCAGCCCCTGCATGCCGAGGAATACGCCGCCGGCGTGGGGGGCCGGGGCAGACTGGACCAGACCCGCGTGGAAGTGCCCGGTCTGACCGAAGCCCTGGCTTCCGAAGGGCAGATGACCCAACTGGACAAGGAACTGTCCCTCATGCTGCGCCAGGCGCGCATCCAGCGCCAAGGCTACGCGGCCATGCTGGACACCCTGGAAACCCGTGCCGATGTGCGGGCCCACATTCCGTCCATCCGCCCCTGTGATACCGGCTGGCTGAGTTCCCGCTTCGGTTTCCGCAACGATCCGTTCACCACCCGTCAGAAATTCCATCACGGGCTCGACTTTTCCGTACCCGTGGGCACCGAGGTGCGCGTGACCGGAGACGGCCTTGTCACGGCGGTCCAGCACCAGCGCGGCCTGGGGCGGGTCATCAAGGTGGATCACGGCGGCGGTGTCATGACGGTTTATGCCCATCTCGACAAGACGCTTGTGGAGAAGGGGGACCAGGTGACCCGTGGATCGGTGGTGGCTTTGTCCGGCAATACCGGTCGGTCCACCGCGCCCCATCTGCACTATGAAATCCGTATCAGCGGCCGGTCGGTGAACCCCATTTCCTACATCCTGGACAGCTACGCCAGCCGGGACTGATAATCTGCGGAAAAAGCACGGTTTGGGCCCTCCGGGCGGGTAAGTCCTGTTGGCAACCCGGCAGGCCTATGGTAGTTTGATCCTGGATCGGCCTGTGTCGCCGGCGCGATGGATCCCGGGAGGCGGCAGGCCGAAAAACCGTATGGACGAGGGAGCGGCAGGAATGCACAACAGACTCAGCGAGAGGCGTCCGGGATTCCGGGGCGGGGCGACATGGCCCGCCGCGGTTTTTTTGTGGATGTTGGCGAGTCTGGTTCCGGCACCGGCTTCCGCGGTCAACGGGGCGAGGGTGCTGCAGGTCCGCCACTTTTCGGGCCCGGAACACACCCGGGTCGTCCTGGATCTGAGTCGCCCCTGCTCTTTCGAAACCCGGGAGGTGAGCGACCCGCCCCGCCTGGCCGTGAACGTGCGCCTGGGGCGTTTCGACAGCCTGGCGCCCCTGTCGGTGGCCGACGGACTGGTCACCGGGATCCGCTTCAATTCGGGCCGCACCCGCGCGCAGGTGGTCATCGACCTGACCCGGTCGGCCACCTTCAAATGCTTCTCCCTGCCCGCCGGGGACGGCCGCCCCGACCGGGTGGTCATTGATATCTTCCGTCCCGGCAGTCTGGGCGCTCCGGCGCCGGTTGCCGCCGCACCGCCCCCGGCCGCCGTGGCCCGATCGCCCCGACCCTTTACCGTGGTCATTGATCCCGGTCATGGCGGAGAGGATCCCGGCGCGATCCGCAAGGGCGTGGAGGAAAAGGATATCGTGCTGGCGGTGTCCCTGGAAATGGCCCGCCTCATCGACAGCCTGCCGGGCTACCGGGCCGTGCTGACGCGCAAGGGCGATTATTATCCCACCCTGAGTCGCCGGGTGGACCTGGCGTCCGAGCGGGAGGGTGACCTGTTCCTGTCCATCCACTGCAACACCAACCGGAATACCAAACTCTCGGGGATGGAGGTCTATTTCCTCTCCCTGCAGGGCGCCACCGACCGGGAAGCCCGGGAACTGGCGGACAAGGAGAACGCCGCCAACGTGGTGGGCGTGGATCCGGGGGCCCGTCCCGACGACATGGTCATGAGCATTCTCATGGACCTGCGCATGAGTCAGATCCTGCACGAGTCCTCCCGGCTGGCCGAGCATCTGCTGACCGCCGCGGACAACAGCGACCACGTGAAGGGACGCAAATCCAAGCAGGCCGGCTTTCAGGTGCTGCGGTCGCTGGCCATGCCCTCGGCCCTGGTGGAAATCAGCTATCTGTCCAACGCCGAGGATCGCCGTCGGCTCCAGGATCCAGCCTGGCAGCGGCAGGCCGCGTCCGTCATGGTGGAAGGCGTCATGGCCTGGCGCCGGGACGAAGCCGCCCTGGCCCTGCTGGGCGACCCGCCGGCCACCGGTTGGCACGAGCGCTACAAAGTTCGTCAGGGGGACAGCCTGTGGGGGCTGGCCCGTCGCCACGGCACCACCGTGGGGGAAATCTCCCGGCATAACAATCTCGGGTCGCGGGCCATCATGGTGGGGCAGATCCTGCGCCTGCCGGGCCGGGGGGTGAGCCAGTGAACCGACCGGGACTGAAACTCATCTGCCTGTTGGCGTCCATCGTCATCTGGATCCAGGTGGCGGCCACCTCCACCTCGGTGCAGTCGGTGAACCTGCCCGTGCGGGTGCGCGGCCTGGAGGCGGACCTGACCGAGGCGGGCAGCGATGTGCCGTCCCGGGTGGCCGTGCGCATGGAGGGCAGCAAACTCATGCTGCTGGCCCACAAGTATTTCAATCGCAACATGGGGGAAGTCCTGATCGATCTGACCGGGTACAGCGCGGATGAGGACCGTCCCTACGACATCCAGACCTCGGACGTCATATCGGACGCCACGCCCCTGGCGGTTCAACCGCCGGTGCGCGTGAACCTGGTCATCGACCGGCGCGTGTCCCGCAAACTGCCGGTCCACCTGCAGGCCGTGGGGTCCCTGTCGCGGAATCTCGACTTCCTCGTGCCCCCGTCCATCACGCCCGATTCGGTGGTGGTGTGGGGACCGGAACGCTTCTTCGCGGACGGGGACCGCGTGCAGACCTCGACCATTGATCTGGGTCAGATCAACAAGAGCGCCAGCTTCTCCGTTTCCCTGTCGTCCCCCCACGGCGAACTGGCCCTGAGCCGGGACGTGGGCCGGGTGACCGTGGCCGTGGCACCCCTGGAGGAGCGCACCATGGCCAACCTCCTGGTGGTGCCGGATGTGGCGCCGGGGCAGCCGGAGGTGGGCGTGTCGCCCCCCACGGCGGACGTGATGGTGCGCGGCGTGGCCGACTCGATCCGGACCCTCACCCGGGATCGCTTCACCATCACCGTTTCGGCCCGCGATCTGACGGTGGGCGACTACGTCCGCCAGGGCGTGGTCACGGCCCCTGCGTGGCTGGAAATCATCGGTCTGGATCCGCCGCAGTTCATCGTCATGGTGGGCAATCCCCTGGAGCGGGCGGCGGCCGACTCCCTGTCGATTGAGATGAGGGATTCCCTTGAGTGAGCCCCAGACCCCCGTGGAAACGCCGGCCGCGGGGCCGGTGGCCTATAGACGGCGTATCACCCTGCTGGCGGCCGGTCTGGTGGTGCTGCTGGCGGTGGGCGCGGTGCTGTGGCCGCGGGACCGATCGCCCGGCCTGCAGGGGCGGGTGGTGGTGCTGGATCCGGCGGCGAACACCCAGCGCACCCGCCGGGTGTTTGCGCCCCTGGCCGACTTCCTGGCCGAGACCAGCGACCATCCCATGCGCCTGGTGGCCTGCCGCACGCTGGCTGAATTTTCCGGGGCTCTGGCCGAGGGCGCCGATTTCGTGGTTTGCCCCGACGGAACCGCCCTGGCCCTGGGGTCGGAGAGCTTCGTGCCCCTGGTGGCCGGCCGCCGGCCCGCGCCGGTGAACCTCAGGCCCCGAGGCGTGTTGCTGCGTCGCCGAACCGCTCCCAAGTCTCTTGAACCGTGGCAAACCCATCCCGGCCGGACGATTCTGGGCGACTCCCTGTCCCTGGTTGCCACCGCCGCCTGGCGGGAGGGCCGCACCGACCGCGACGATACCCTCTGGGTTACCTGCGCCTGGGGGCCGGACCCCTACGACCACGGCCCGGCGATTCACGCCGCACGGCTGGGCGCCTACGACTACGTCCTGGCCCGGCAGTGGGATGTGCGCCGCTTCCTCGATGAGGGGCTGCTGGCGCCCGAGACCTGGGAGGTGGAGGTTGTGTCGGTGCCCGTGCCGGACCTGGTCATCCTGGCCAACCGGGACATGGCCCTGGCCACCCGTCTGGACTGCCGCAACGGCCTGGTGGAATTGGGGCGCTCTGACATGCAGGACAGCCGGGCCGCGGCCCGCCTGAATGCGGGGTTGCATCTGCTGCGGCTGTCCGGCTTCAACGTGCTCCTGGAACCGGACTTCGATCTGGTTCGGGGACGGTTTCCGGGAAATTGGCCTCCTCGCACCGATTGAACCATATTGTCGGGTCTTGTTCTGGATTCGGCCTCCGCGGGCCGGCAGGGAAAGGTTGTCATGAATCTGAAGTATCGCCGCCTGAAGGGCACCCGGGATATCATGCTCCAGGAGATGGAGCAGTGGCGCTGGTGCGAGGCCCATTGGTCCCGTGTTCTGGACCGGTACGGCTACGGCGAGATCCGGACGCCCGTCATCGAACCCACCGACCTGTTCCTGCGCTCGGTGGGAGCGGGCACCGATATCGTGGACAAGGAAATGTACACCTTCGAGTCCAAGGGGGGCGAGAGCCTGACCCTGCGGCCCGAAATGACGGCCTCCGTGGTGCGGGCCTACCTGGAGGCGGGCCTGACCCGTCAGCCGGGGACGCTGAAGTTCTTCTACATGGCGCCCATGTTTCGTCATGATCGACCGCAGGCCGGCCGCTACCGTCAGTTTCATCAGGTGGGTGTGGAGGCCATCGGATCGGGCAGTCCCGTGCTCGACGCCGAGGTGATCCAGACAGCCATGGCGCTCTTCGATGCCGTGGACGCCGAGGGCTTGGCGGTCCAGGTCAACAGTATTGGATGTCCTTCCTGTAAGCCGGCTTATGTGGAAGGGCTGAGAGAGTTTCTGAAGGAAAACCTGGATGTGATTCCGCCCGCCATGCAGGGCCGGATCGACATCAACCCCCTGCGGCTGTACGACGCCAAGGACGACGGGGTGCAGGCGCTTCTGGCGGGCTACATGCCCATCACGGACGTCATCTGCGACGCCTGCCGCGAACACCACGACGTGGTCCTGTCCACCCTGACGGACCTGGACGTTCCGTTCGTGGAGGATTCCGCCCTGGTGCGCGGCCTGGACTACTACTGCCGCACCACCTTCGAGATCACCGGTCAGCGGGGCCGCAAACAGAGCAGCCTGGCCGGCGGCGGCCGCTACGACTATCTGGTGGAGCAGTGCGGCGGGCCGTCCACGCCGGCGGTGGGCTTTTCCATCGGTGTGGAACGCACGCTTTTGCACCTGAACGACGAGGTGATGGATCCCCAACGGAGCCGGCAGTCCGTGGTGGATGTGTACGTGGCCTGTACCGACGGTGCCGCCCAGCGCTTCGGTTTTGTCCATGCGGACAGGCTGCGCGGCGTCTGCCGGGTTGAGGTGGACACCACGGGGCGGTCCCTGAAGGCCCAGGCCAAGTCGGCCAATTTGCGCAAAGCCCAAATCATGCTGGTGGTCGGACCCGACGAGGTATCCGCCGGCCAGCTGTTGATGAAGAACCTGGATAACGGAGAACAAGTACCGGTGGACGCAGCCAACCTGCTGGCCGCCGTACGGGAGGTCCTGGAAGTTTGAGTGACATGAACAAGTCGACCCTGCGGACGCACACCTGCGGCCAACTCAACGAAAGCCTGGTGGGGCAGACAATCAAGCTGGCCGGCTGGGCCGGACGCATCCGGGACCTCGGCGGCGTGGTCTTCGTGGAACTGCGCGACCGCTACGGCAAGATCCAGGTGGTCTGCGAAGACGGACAGCCCCTGGAACTGGCCAAGGACTTCAAGCTGGAGTCGGTGCTGGGCCTCGACGGCGAGGTGCGCAGGCGCCCGGACGACATGATCAATCCCGACAAGGTCAACGGCGCCATCGAAGTGGTCGCCCGGTCGGTCACCATCCTGAACACCTGTGCGCCGCTGCCCTTCATGATCGACGACGCCGAGAGCGCCACCGAGGAGAACCGGCTCAAGTACCGGTACATCCATTTGCGCCATCCGGTCATGGCCGACAACCTGCGGGTGCGGCACCTGGCCAGCCAGGCGGCGAGGCGGTTCCTGTCGGACCAGGATTTTCTCGAAGTGGAAACACCGCTGCTGATCAAGACGACACCCGAGGGCGCGCGGGACTACGTGGTGCCCAGCCGGATTCACCACGGCGAATTCTACGCGCTGCCCCAGTCGCCCCAGCTCTACAAGCAGATCCTCATGGCCAGCGGCGTGGACCGCTACTTCCAGTTGGCGCGCTGCCTGCGGGACGAGGACCTGCGCAGCGACCGTCAGCCCGAGCATACCCAAATCGACCTGGAAATGAGCTTCGTCACCGAGAACGAGATCTACGCCGTGGTGGAGGAGATGGTGGCGTCCATTTTCGCCGAGGCCAAGGGCATCAACCTGCCCACGCCGTTCCCCCGCATTTCCTATGACGATGCCATGAACATGTACGGGTCGGACAAGCCTGATCTGCGCTTCGGCTGTCCCATCATCACCCTCGACGACATCGTGCCCGACTGCGGGTTCGGCGTGTTCGAGACCGCCCTGGCCGACGGCGGCACCGTGCGCTGCCTGAACGCCACCCAACTGGCGGGCTGGAGCCGCAAGCAGGTGGACGAGCTGGAAGCCCTGGCCAAGACGCGCGGCGCCTTCGGCCTGGCCCGCGTGAAGGTGACCGCCGACGGCTTCGATACCGGCATCGCCAAGTTCCTGGGCGACGACTTCCAAGCCGCCCTGCGCGAACGCACCGGCTGCCAGGAGGGTGATCTGTTGCTCTTCGTGGCGGGCAAGTGGAAAATGGCCGTGGACGCCCTGGGCGCCGTGCGGCTGGAAATGGCCCGCCTGGCCGACTGGATTCCCGAAGGGGCCTGGGCCATGGCCTGGGTCCGGAACTTTCCCCTCTTCGAGCAGAACGACGACGGCAGTTGGACGGCGTGTCACCACATGTTCACCCAGCCGCGGCCCGAGGATGTCGATGGTCTGGAAGCCGATCCCGGGGCCGGACGGGCCCAGTTGTACGACCTGGTCTGCAACGGCGTGGAACTGGGGTCCGGCAGTATCCGGATCCATCAGCGGGACCTTCAGGAGCGGGTGTTCCGCATCGTGGGCATGACCCCCGAGGAATACCTGCCCAAGTTCAACTTCTTCCTGGATGCCCTGGGCTACGGCGCCCCGCCGCACGGCGGCATCGCCCTGGGCCTGGACCGGCTGGTCATGATCCTCACGGGCAGTCCGTCCCTGCGCGAGGTCATCGCCTTTCCCAAAACCACCCTGGCGGCCGGGCCCCTGGACAACAGTCCGGGGCCCATCAGCGCGGCGCAGCTGGAGGAACTCAACCTTTCCATCTTGCCGAAACCCGAAACGGATGTGACAAGCGGATGAGCCCCAAGGACGACAAGACGATCTCCCTGGATCTTGAGGGCATCGAGCAGATGAATCTGCTCGGCCCCCGGGATGTCAATCTTCGCCTGCTGGAAGACGGTTTCGACGGTCAGCTGGTGGTGCGCGGCGACAAGCTGCACATCAACGGCGGCGGTGAACTGGCCGGCCCCATGCGGGAAGTTCTGGCCGACCTCATCGAGCGGGTTCGACAGGGGCAGGTGGTGGACGCCGTGACCGTCCGGTACCTGTGGGACTCCGTGACCCGAACGGGCAAGCTGGAGCAAAGCAACGGCGCACAGGGTGACCCGCTGCTCTTTGCCAGCGGCAGCCGCACCGCGGTGCGGGTCAAGAGTGCGGGGCAGCAGGCCTACGTGGAGGCGATGCGGGATCACGACGTGGTCTTCTCCGTGGGACCCGCGGGGACCGGCAAAACCTTTCTCGCGGTGGTCATGGCCATGGACTATCTCAAACGCCAACTGGTGGACCGCATCGTCCTGGTGCGGCCCGCGGTGGAGGCGGGGGAGCAACTGGGCTTCCTGCCGGGCGACCTGCAGGACAAGATCAACCCCTACCTGCGGCCTCTGTTCGACGCCCTGTCCGACATCACGGGTGCGGCCAAGATCTCGCGCTACATCGCCGACGGAACCATCGAGGCTTCGCCGCTGGCCTACATGCGCGGTCGGACCCTGAACAACGCCTTCGTGATCCTGGACGAGGCGCAGAACACCACCGTGGGGCAGATGAAGATGTTCCTGACGCGGCTGGGATTCCAGTCCAAGGCGGTCATCACCGGGGACATCACCCAGATAGATCTGGCCGCCCAGGAGAAATCCGGGCTCATCCACGTGCGGGAAATCCTGTCCGAAACCGAAGGTGTGGCTTTCGTCGACCTGGACGGTCGTGATATCGTGAGGCATCCGTTGGTGCGCAAGATCGTGGACGCCTTCGAGGCGGCCAGCATATCGTCCAACCGGACCTGACAGCGGCCCGGTCCCGTTTCTGACCCGAGTCATGGCGAAGGGATTCGCGAACATGTCCATCTGGTGGCTGCGTATCAGGGAAATCCTGGCCGGAGACGGCTCGGTGCGGGACCGTCTGGTCCGCTCCCGGCCCACCGCCAAGCCGGGGGGGAGCGAAGCCTCCGCGCCGGTGCCCCGCGACTGGCGCTGGCCAGGCGGCCTGGGACTCCTGTTGCTCATCCTGCACGTGTTCCTGTTTCCCCCGGTACCCCGCCTGACCACCGATTTCCCCACCGTGGGCCAGATCGCCGAAGAGGAGATCCGCGCCCCGTTCACCTTCGTGGCCGACCTGCCCGACCGTGACATCCAGATGCGTCGTCTGGAGCGGGTTCTGGTGGAGCCGCCGGCCCTGCGGGTCCAGATGCTGAATGACGGCGCTGGTGGTCACGACCGCATGGATCTGTGGCTGGAGGCGGTGGCCGACCAGCTGGCCGATTCCACCGCGTCCATGGCCGACCGCGTGGGCATTCTAAGTCTCCAGTACCCCGCCACCGACCCGGACGACCTCCACCGCCTGCTGCGATCCGACGATCCCGATTCCCTGGTGGCTCGGATGGCGCGCGCACACCGCCAGATCATGGCCGACGGCGTGGTGGACATGCTGCCGGTGGGAAAATACGACCGTGTCGTGATCCTGACCCCGCAGACCGAGTCCCTGCGCGAGGTGCGACGGCTGATGACCCAGTCGGATCTCGAGGACCGACTCACGGCCGTTCTGCGGGACCTGGGTCTGGGCCCGGTCGAGGCCGTGGAAGTGGCCTCGGTGATGCGGCACTTCATCGTGCCCAACCTGGTCTATGACAGCGGTGAAACCCGCCTTCGCCAGGAGATCGCCCGCCAGGAGGAGCCGAGCACGCGGGAGTTCATCAACGGGGAACGGATTATCGACCGTGGCGTGCGCGTCACCGAGGAACACGCCGCCTACCTCAGCCAGTTGGAAGCCATCCTGCGCAATCAGGGTGACGGCCACGAGGAGGGCCGGCTGGCCCGGCTGCTGGTGCGCGTGGTGGTGCTGAGTCTCATCCTGGGCCTCTTCGGCTGGATGAGCTGGGTCCACTTTCCCCAGGAAATGACGCGGATCCGCTACAACATCGCGCAGGCCATCATCCTGTCCCTGTTCCTCCTGGGCGCCGACTTCGCCCTGTCCCGGCCCGGCTTCGGAACGCTGGCCGTGCCGATCATCCTGTTGAGCCTGCTGAGCACGGTGCTGTACCGCTACAAGGTGGGCTACATCAACACGCTGCTGGCCATCATCCTGCTGACGGTGCTGCCGGGCGTGGACGCCATCAGTATCCTGGTCTGGTTCGCCCTGGGCATGGTCACCGTGATTTCCGTGCGCCGCATTCAGAAGCGCAGTCAGTTCTACAAGACCATCACCCTGCTGACAGCCCTGTCGGTGGCCATGGTCTTCCTGCTCGGCATGACCCACGGGCAGACCGCCGAGTCGCTGCTGCTGGTGGGTCTGTTCGCGCCGGTGCTGCTGGTGGCCTTCGGTCTGTTCATCCTGCCGGTGGTCGAACCCCTGGTGGGTGTGTGCAGCGACCTGACCCTGCTGGAACTCTCGGACCTGAATCACCCCCTGCTGCAGCGGATGGCCCTGGAGGCCCAGGGGACCTACCATCACAGCCAGGTGGTGGGGCAGCTGGCCGAGCATGCGGCGCGGGCCATCGACGCCAACGCCCTGCGCACCCGGGTGGGCGCCCTCTTCCATGACATCGGCAAGATGCAGAAGCCCGAGTACTACGTGGAGAATCAGAGCCGGTCGTCCAACAAGCACGATGAGCTGAGTCCGAGCATGAGCGCCCTGGTCATCGCCGCCCACGTGAAGGACGGCATCGAACTGGGCCGCAAATGGCGCCTGCCCCAGACCGTGATCGACTTCATTCCCGAGCACCACGGCACCATGGTCATGGAATATTTCTATCACAAGGCCATCAGCGACGAGGGCAACGCCCCGGTGATGGTGGACGATTTCCGCTACCCCGGCCCCAAACCCCAGTCGCGGGAAACGGCGATCCTCATGCTGGCCGACGCGGTGGAGGCGGCCACCCGGTCGCTGCCCAAACCCACGCCCAGCCGCATTCGGGAAATCACCAAGCAGATCATCGACAAGCGTATGCTGAGCGGGGAACTGGACCAGTCCGGCGTGACCCTCAGTGATCTGGCCAAGATCCGGGAATCCTTCATTCCCCTGCTGACGGGCATTCATCACGCCCGGATCCAGTACCCGGGGCAGGGCAAGCGCGACGTCGACAGCGTGCCCGAACGCAAGGGTGACCGGAAGGCCCGCACATGATTTTGCGCCGGTGCGATCCGGGACTGAATGATCCGGGGTCCTTGGCTCTGCGGACGCATTGGGACACCCTGGCGTCTTTGGTCGCACCCCTGGGGGCGCCCGCCTGGATCGTGAACCTGGTGCCGGTGGACGATGCCCGCATGGAGGCCCTCAACGGGGATTTTCGGCGCAAACCGGGCGTGACGGATGTGCTGTCCTTTTCCTACCTGCTGGACACCGGGCCCGACGCGCCGGACCTTCCGGCGAAGACCGCCGGCGCCCGTGGGGATCTGTGGGTCGAACCCGGGCCGCCGGACGCCACGGTGGAGGAGGCCGTGGGGGAGCTCATCCTGGCTCCGGCTTTCGTGTCCGCCCGTTGTGCGGAAAATGGTTGGGACCTGCGGGAGGAACTCGGTCTGCTGGTGGTGCACGGGTGTCTGCACATTCTGGGCTGGGATCACGAAACCGATTCGGAAAGGACCGCCATGCAGGCGGTGGAGTTGGATATCCTGGGCGGGGCGGCCATGGGCCACCCGCTGTTGAAGAGGAGTTAGGGGCCTATGCCCGTGACAATCCTGGCCAATGGAACCTACGGTCTGGCTCTCGGCACCTGGCTGGGCGCCATGCTCATGGGCGGTCTGGTGACCGCCCACTACCGCCTGATGGGGCTGCACCGGAACGGCCTGCTGGAGGAAAGCGCCATCGGCTCGGTGCTGGCGGACTATCTGCGGGAGTCGCGCCGGTTCCAGGTGACCGTCGGCCTGTTGTACCTGGGGCTGACGGTTTTGGGTGCCTTCACGTGGGGCCGCATCCTGCAGGTCCGTCTGGGCTGGGAGTTCGGCCTCAAATTCAACCTGCTGTTCCTGCTCGTGGTCCTGGTGGCCTGGTATGTGGGCGGCCTGCTGTTCAAGTTCTTCGCCTCCAGCGGCCCCCTGGCCTATGTGCGCCTGGTGGGCGGTGTCATCTTTCCCCTGAACTGGCTGCTGCGGCCGGTGAGCACGGCCCTGCTGGCGGTGATGGACCGCGTGGACGACACCCTGTGGACCGCCGACATGCAAAGTCAGCTGTCGGAGGGCGAAATCCGCAGTCTCATTTCCGAGGAAAGCGACAATACCGCCCTGGACGAGGACGAACGGGAGATGATCCAGAGCATCTTCAACTTCCACGAAACCGCCGTGCGCGAGATCATGCTTCCCCGCATCGACATGGTCTGTCTGGATGGGGCCCTGGGCGTGGATGAGGTGGTCAGACGGGTGATCGAGAGCGGCCATTCCCGCATTCCGGTTTACGAGGGCAGCGTGGACAAGGTGGCCGGCATCCTGTATTCGAAGGACCTGCTGCAGCTGGTGGACGGCATCCACTTTACCGCCGGTGACCGCAAGATCGCCGACCTCATGCGGCCGGCCTACTTCATTCCGGAGAGCAAGAAGATCGACGAAGTGCTGGACGAGTTCCGCGCCCAGCGGATCCACATGGCCGTGGTCATCGACGAGTACGGCGGCACCGCCGGGTTGGTGACCATCGAGGACATTCTCGAAGAGATCGTGGGGGAGATCGAGGACGAGTTCGACACGGAAGAGGAACTGCTCACCTGGGTGGACGACAGGTCGGTTCGCCTGGATCCCAAGATCGATCTGGAGGATCTTCAGGAGCAGCTGGGCGTGGATCTGACGGAGGCCGAGGGGGCCGACACGAGCGAAACCCTCGGCGGCCTGATCTACGAAGCCGCCGGTAACGTGCCCGCCCGCGGGGACTGCATCGAAGTGGCCGCGTTCACGGTGACGGTGGAAGAGGTGGCGGACCAGCGCATCCTGCAGGTGCTGCTGCAGTCCGCCGAACCGCTGCCGGGTTTTGCGAAACGCCTCGGGGACTGAGCCCGTGGCGGCAAAGGAGTAGAGCGTGCTCGGGTTTTTAAAAAAACATTTCCTCACCGGACTGCTGGCCATGACGCCCGTGGCGATCACGGGCTTGATCCTGTGGCGTTTCTACCTGCTGATCAGCAACACCATGCGGCCCTCGCTGGCCCGGCTGCCGGCCCTGAGCGAGGCCTACCCGGACTTCCTGCTGAACATGATCGGTTTCGCGGTGTTCCTCCTGCTGATCACCCTGGTGGGGATCTTTACGCGCAACCTCATCGGTATGGCGTTCTTCCGGCTGGTGGAACGGGTGATCGAACGCATCCCGGTGGTCAAGACCATCTTCACGGCCATCAAGCAGATGTCGGAAGTCCTGTTGCGCGACCGGCGCACCGCCTTCCAGAAAACCGTCCTGTTCCAGTATCCGCGGCCGGGAATCTATTGCCTGGGTTTCGTGACCCGGGACGAGCCTGACAATCCCCTGGTGAACGTATTCCTCCCCACCACGCCCAATCCCACCAGCGGGTTTCTGCTCATTCTGCCCCGGGCCGAGTTGGCGGAAGTGCCCTTCCCCGTGGAGGAGGCCATCAAGCTGGTGGTTTCCGGCGGCGCCATCATGACCCCCGAACAAGCCGCGGTGATCAGCGGCAAGGCCGGTTTCCCGGCCACCCCGGGGGAGTCGACCGAAAGTCCAAAGGATTTGAATTCGTGACTGATTCCAGACATGACACCAGCGGCCCGGAACGGGCTCCCGAGCGAATCCTGGACCCCTCCAACCTGGAGGCGGAGCGCCACGCTCTGGAGGTGACCTTCGGGGATCTCCTGGCCGGGGACGACGATGACGCCATCCGCGCGCTGGCCCTGGATCTCTCCCCCGGCGATCTGTCCGAAGTGCTACGGCCCTTGAGCGTGGAGGATACCTCCCGCATTCTGCGCCTGCTGCCGCCGGATCACCTGTCCGAAGTTCTGACCGAGATCGACAACCGCAGCCTGGCGGTGTTGTTCGAGCTCCTGGAAGTGGACGAGATCGCCGACATCATCGAGGACATGCCCTCGGATGACGCCACCGACGTCATCGGCGAACTGGAAGAGGGGCAGGCCCGCGAGATCCTCGAGGCCATGGAAGAGGAGGAGCGGGAGGAAGTCACCGAGCTGCTCAAATACGAGCCCGAGACCGCCGGCGGTCTCATGGGCAAGGAGTTCACCACCTGTACCGAGGAGCAGACGGCCGGGGACGCCGTGGCCATGCTGCGGTCCCTTGAGGAGGACGACCTCGAGGAGACCCATTTCATCTTCGTGGTGGACGCCCGTGGACGGCTGACCGGCCGTTTGCCCCTTTTTCGTCTGCTGCTGGCCCCGCCCGAGGTGCTGGTGCGGGAGATCATGGAATCCGACCCTCTGTACGTGGAAGTGGACCTGGATCAGGAGGAAGTGGCCAATTTCTGTCAGACGCACGATCTGCTGAGCTTGCCGGTGGTGGACCACCAGCTCCGGCTCGTGGGCCGCATTACCGCCGATGACGTGCTGGACGTCATGGAAGACGAAGCCACGGAGGACATCTCCCGTCTGGCGGGTGTGAGTGTGCAGGAGTTCGGTGAGCAGTCGTCATACCGGGTGGCCCGGTCCCGACTGCCCTGGCTGATGGGGGCCATGGTCGGACAGTTGGGCGCGGTCATGGTGCTGGACCATTTCGAACACAGCCTGGCCACCAAGGTTACCCTGGCGGTCTACATTCCCATGATCATGGCCATGGCCGGCAACATCGGCATCCAGACCTCCTCCGTGGTGGTGCGCGGCCTCGCCACCGGCGAGCTCGACTTCTTCCACATCGGCCGGCATCTGCTGCGGGAACTGGGGACGGCCGTGCTCACCGGCGTCATCATGGCCGGGTCAATCAGCCTGTTGAGTCTGATCTTCAGTCAGGGCGACCGGGAGTTGGCGGTGGTGCTGGGCCTGACCATGCTGTTCGTCATCCTCTTTGCGGCCATGGCCGGCGCGGGCATTCCGCTGCTGCTGCACCGCGGCGGCATTGATCCGGCGGTCGCCACGGGCCCCTTCATCACCACGGCCAACGACGTGGTGAGCATGCTCATCTACCTGGGGCTGGCCTCGGCCCTGCTGGATCTCGGCAGCGCCTGACATGGGGGTCATTTCCAAGCCGTCGGCCCACGGACCGGCTCTGGTTCTGCGCAAGTGGACCTGCGGGGAGACCAGCCTCATCGCCTCCCTTTTGACCCGTGATCTCGGGTACGTGAAAGTGATCGCCAAGGGGGCCAGGAAAGCCAACTCCCGGCTGCGGGCCCTGGTTGAGCCCGGCCGTCTGGTGGAGGTGGAATTCGGCCTGGATCCCCACCGCGACCTGCAGTATCTGCGGGGGGGGAGCGTTCATCTCGACGGCCTGACGGCGACCCCGGACCTGGAGCGGACCTGCTTCATGCTGGGGGCGTTGGAACTGGTGGACCGTTGCCGTCCTTTCGAGGCCAACCGGCCTCATCCCACCGCGCCGGAACTGTTTGCCGTTTGCGAGGAATTCCTCCGGGTGTTATCCTCCGAATCGCATCCCGACCCGGCTCTCCTGTTTTTTTCATTCGAATGGGAGTTTCTGGAGTTCCATGGCCTGGCTCCGGAGGTGTTGACCTGCGTGGCCTGCGGACAGGCTCTGCGGCCGGACGGAGCCCTGCCGGTCTACTTTGACGCTGTGGAAGGCGGGGCCCAATGTGGCGACTGCCGGGAGCGGAACGACGGCGCCGTGCGGGATCTCGGTGCCGAAACCCTGACCTGGCTTCAGAGGTTCGCCGCCGGGGGCCTGCCCCGCGACCACGGTGAGGTTCTGGCCCGTCCCGTGAGGCGGGAACTGGGGGCCACCCTGCACAGATTCCTGGGGTACCATTTGCCCGGCTACCGGCTGCCGGCGGCCCTGGACATGCTGCGACCCGTAAACCGGTCCAAGGAGACTTGAAGCTCATGATGGAATACCAGCAGATGATTGCCAATCTCCAGAAGTTCTGGAGCGACTACGGGTGTGTGGTCGTGCAGCCCTACAACAGCGAGGTGGGGGCGGGGACCTTCAATCCCAACACCTTCCTGCGCTCCCTGGGGCCCGAGCCCTGGAAGGTGGCCTATGTGGAGCCCAGCAAGCGGCCCAAGGACGGCCGTTACATGGAGAATCCCAACCGGGTGCACCAGTTTCTGCAGTACCAGGTGATCCTCAAGCCCAACCCGGCCAACTCCCAGGAACTGTATCTGGAGTCCCTGCGCAGCCTGGGCATCCAGGCCGAACAGCATGACATCCGCTTCGTGGAGGACGACTGGGAGTCGCCCACCCTGGGGGCCGCCGGCCTGGGCTGGGAAGTCTGGCTCGACGGCATGGAAGTCAGCCAGTTCACCTACTTCCAGCAGGTGGGGGGCGTGCGCTGCAAGCCCGTGTCCGTGGAACTCACCTACGGGTTGCTGCGCCTGTGCATGTTCGTCCAGGGCGTGGACCACGTGAAGGACATCCTCTGGGGCGGCGGGCTGACCTGGGGCGACGTCATGGGGCCCTTCGAAAAGGAATACAGCGCCTTCAACTTCGAGCACGCGGACGTGCCCATGTACCGGCGCCACTTCGAGGACAAGGAAGCCGAAGCCAAAACCCTGCTGGAGGCGGGCCTGGTTCATCCCGGCTACGACGCCATCATCAAATGCAGCCACATTTTCAACGTTCTGGAAGCCCGGGGCGCCATTTCGGTGACCGAACGCACCGGATATATCGGCCGGGTGCGCAACCTGGCCCGCCAGGCGGCCCGGGTCTACGTCCAGAGCCGTGAGGATCTGGGGTACCCCCTGCTCAAGGAGAAGAGCGCGGAATGAGTCAGGATATACAAAAGACCGGGGAAACCCTGCCCTTCCTGCTGGAAATCGGCAGTGAGGAAATTCCCGCCCGCTTTATTCCCAGCGCCATGGCCGACCTGGAGCGCCTGGCGACCGCCGCCCTGACCGAGGGGCACCTGGCCTGGGCCGGCCTGACCGTCCGGGCGACACCCCGGCGGCTGGTCCTTCACATCGCCGAACTGGCCGTGCGCCAGCCCGATCGCGACGTGGAAATCAAGGGCCCGCCCGTGAGCGTGGCCTTCGACGCCGACGAACAGCCTACGCCGGCCGGCCTGGGGTTTGCCCGCAAGGCCGGTCTGGATCTGGCGGACTGCCAGCGGGGAGAGGACCAGCGGGGGGAATACCTGGTGGCCCGCAAAGTCGAGCCCGGCCTGCCGGCGGCGGAGGTTCTCACGCAGATCCTGCCGGGTGTGGTGCTGGGCGTGCCGTACCGTAAGGTCATGCGCTGGTCCAACCACGATCTGGAGTATCCCCGTCCCTTGCAGTGGATTCTTTGCCTTATGGGGCAAGATGTTGTCCCTGTGCAGGTTGACTATCTGGCGGCCGGGCGTTCAACCCGGGGCCACCGGACGTTGACCGGCAACCGGGAAGTGGAGGTGCCCGATGTGGCGGCCTACGAGGCCATCCTGGTGGATTTGGGGATCATGGTGGACCCGGCCGCCCGGCGGGATGTGATTTCCCAGGGGTTTGCGACTCTGCTGGCCGGTTACGAGTCCGGCGCCCGCCTGCTGGAGGATGAGGAACTCCTGACCGAAGTGGTTTTTCTCTGCGAGTATCCCACGCCCTTCCTGGGAAAATTTGCCGACGCGTTCAAGGCCCTGCCCGCCGAGGTCATCACCACGGCGCTCAAGGCGCATCAGCGGTACTTCACGGTGCAGAATGCCGCTGGAACCGGACTGTTGCCACGTTTCGCGGCCGTGCGCGACGGGGGCGACGCCCATCTGGACAATGTGATCCGGGGCAACGAACGGGTGCTGCGGGCCCGTCTGGCTGACGCCCTCTTCTACTGGGAATACGACCAGAAGAAGACCCCGGACGAGCGGACCGACATGCTGGCCACCGTCACCTGGCTTGAGGGATTCGGGTCGGTGCTGGACAAAACCGGCCGCTTGACCGGCCTGACGGATTGGCTTTGGAGCCACGGATTGGGGGACGGCGGGGCCGTCCCCGCGGATCTGACGCGGGCGGCCCGGATCTGCAAGAGTGATCTGGTCAGCGAGATGATCAAGGACGGCAAGGAATTCACCAAGCTGGAGGGGTTCATCGGGGCCCGTTATGCCGCTTTGGCCGGGGAGAGCGAAACCGTTTGCACCGCCATGCAGCGGCACTACTTCCCCCGGACCGCCACGGGAGACTTGCCGGGCGATGCGGTGAGCAGCACCCTGTCGGTGGCCGATCGGCTGGACAACCTGGCCGGTTGCTGGCTGGCGGGTTTCGTGCCGACGGGCGCCAAGGACCCCTATGCTCTGCGCCGCCACACCCTGGCCATCCTGCGCATCCTTCTGGACCGCGGGGTCAACCTGGATCTGGAGCAGGCCCTGGCCAAGGCCCTCAGTGGCTTTGCCGAGCTGGCGGATGCCGCCGCGCGGGACGCGGCCCTGGGGGAGATTTCCGAATTCATACGGACCCGCATGGCCGGTTTCCTGACCGAGGTCCTCGGTTGCAACGGCGATGTGGTCCGGGCGGTGCTGCCGGTGCGCTGGCGGGATCCCGTGGCCGCTGTGGCCTGGGTCCAGGCCCTGGATCGGTACCGGGAGAGGGCCGATTTCCTGCAGTTGGCCACTGGATTCAAGCGGTGCCGCAATATTCTCAAAGGTGAAATGCTGCCTGCGACGGAACTGGATGCCTGCCGGGACCGGTGGCTGGCCGGAGGGCAGGGGGCTGCGGGTGAGGATTTCTCCCAACTGGTGGAGGAAACCGAAATTTCCCTCAAAAACGAGATCGCCGGCGCCGTGGCCGGGCTCACCGAGGCGGAAAAGTCCGGAAATCAGGACAGTATTTTTGCCATCCTTTCGGGTTTTGGCCCGGCCATTGACGCCTTTTTTGACAATGTGCGGGTAAATGCAGAAGATCCTGCTCTGCGGGGCCTCCGTCACGCCTTTCTCCGGGAAATCCAAGGGTTATTCGGTCGGTACGCCGATTTTTCAGAGGTGGCTCCAGGGGATAAATAAGATAAATCCTCTCATTTTCAGGCCGGCCCGGGACCCTCAAGTCCCGGGCCGGTATTTTTTTAAGGAGTTTTTTTGCACAAATACTATTGACTGCTTGCCCCTGATCGGATAAGGTAATAGTGCGACTCACAGACAAAGAATTCCCATCCCTTGAGGTGCGCAGTCCACTGTTTTCCACTCTCATTCGCTAGTTCACTTGACACACGTTCGCTCGTCACTTTTGTCTGCTCTTCAGGAGGTCCGGTTTTTCAGGGCGCAGGTTTCGACCTGCGCAGGACATGTACCCGGGAATTTCTTGTCGCCCGTATCTGTGTTCGCCCGCACTTGAATCATGCAATGCGACACAGCAATCGTTCGCCTGACCATATGTTGACAACGTCAACGATGGGGGGAAAAGCATGAAAAGATTCACCATGTTCGCTTGTCTCGCACTGGCCTTGGTGTTCGCCCTGGCAGCCGTCGCCGACGACGCCAAGTATTACACCCGGGGCAATGCCGAAATGGGCCATGGCGCGCCTATTAACAATTTCGCGAAAGCTTCGCGAGATACGGCCTATCTGATCGGTCCTCTTTCGGATAGCCCTGTTGTTCTTGGTTCTTTCCAGAATGCCGCCGGCACCTCGGGTGACTGGCACGGCTGGACGACCAACGATCTGTCCTCGCCCGACATGCACTGGCAAGTCAGTACCTTCATGGCCGACACCCTTGGTGGTGGCCTGCCCGGTTCTGGCAACCTGGCTGCGTATTGCGGCGATGACTTCCCGCCCTGTTCCGCCTACGACAAGGGTCCTGGTGGCTACGGTGACGGTTGGTTCGATCAGCTGGACTACGTGTCCACGATCACCGACGATACCATGACCACCAACATCCACTTCGAAGCGGACCTGAACTACGACTCCGAGCCTGGCTATGACTATTCCTACATTGGATACGTCTCGGCTCTGGACGGATTCGTGTTCCTGGAATCCTTCACGTTCCGCGGTTGGGACATCCACGTCTCCTACGACTTCACCGTCGGCCAGGATGACTTCTTGGGTGAGTTCGCCAACCAGGTTCGTCTTCGCGTTCTGTTCCAGTCCGATGGTGGCTGGTCTGATGCCAGCTGTCTGTGGCCCACGAACGGCGCCATCCAGATTGACAACATCGACGTCTCCGGTGACAACGGCTTCGTTGCCGACTTCGAAGACTTCGAGGGTAACACCCTCGGCGACTGGGTCCCGACTCCTGTGGATCCCGTTGGCGACTTTGCCAAGATCTGGACCGGCCTGGAAGACCTGGATCCCTGTTCCAGTAACTACAGCCCGCAGGTTGCCTTCATCGATGACGGCGTGATCGTCCCCGGTGTTGGCCCCAGCTACTGTAACTCCTGGTGCTACGGCCCCAACGGTTACATCGTGAACACCACCGGTGGTGCCGCCGGTCCCGACAGCCACCTCTGGTCGGCTATCGAGTCCCCGATCATCACCTGGCCCGGCGTTGAGTACATTGGCGCCAGCCTGCTGTTCGATGCCTATCGTCATGAGGATCTGGCTGCGGACTCTCCTGGTATCTTCTATACCTGGGGCATCCGGAGCACGAACAGCACCGATCCTGCCGACATCCGTCTGGCCGGTTGGGCTGATCGTAACTTCGTGTACTACGGCGATGCGACCTACATCCGCAGTGGTGACAACGACGTGACCGACCTTCTGAAGAATGACCGTGAACTCGTTCAGGTCCAGCTGGCCTGTTACGAATTGGGTTATAACTGGGGTTGGGAAGGGGACAACGGTTATCCCGCTCCCTACTTCGATAACGTTCGCCTCATCGCTTACCCGTACGCGGGCGCTGCCTCGAGCTTCGAAGAAATTCGCATGGCTCAGGACAACTTCCCCGTGGGTGAAGTCATTGACTACACCAACCTGGGTAACAACGATGTGCGCTTCGACATGGCTCTCTCTCCGGCGACCGCCGAAGAGCTGAACAACACGCCTGGCGATTCGATCGTGTTTGACATCAAGGCCGTGCGTCCGGGGTCCGACCTCGTGACGGGCGAGCTGCGCATGTACTACAAGATCGATCAGAACCCGCTGTTCGACCCGTATCGCGTTGGCTTCACCGCCGAAGGATACACCGTGGCTGACACCGCGTTCTTCGCTGGCAATGCCATCACCGGCAAGTGGGCCTTCGACATTCCTGACGAAGACTTCCTGTACCCCGGTGACGTTATGCACTGGTACATCCGTGCCATGGATGATGACGGCGTGACCCAGGAAGTGACTCTGACGCCTGCTGACACCACTGGTTTCAGCGACTTCAGCGGTCCCCGTTCCTACAACTCGACCTTCACCTTCCACGCTCTGCCTTCGGTTAAGTCCGCCACGCCTGGCGACCACCCGAAGATCCTGTTCTGGAACGATTTCGCGAACCGCGGCGGCGAAGCCGAGTGGTACAGCGCGTTCAACCAGAACGGTCTCGTGGTTGGCGAAGATTATGACGTCTACTACACCAATGGTCCCTCCTCGGGCGTTGGCAACGGTCTTGGTGGCCGTGCCACCGAGTTCCAGATCAGTGGTTATGACGTCCTCGTTTACACCGCCGGTAACCTTGGTGTTAACACCATTTCCAACGGTGACTACGAGAACGATGCCAGCTTCGACGTTCAGGTGCTGGACGCCTGGGTCCGTCAGACTGGTAAGAGCATGTTCCTGACTGGTGACGATCTGGTTTCGGATCTGGTGATCAATGCCGGTACCGAGACGGCCAACTTCGTTGGTCAGTGGATGGGCCTGAACTACGTGGACTACGATCTGGGTACCCTGATCGGTCAGACCACGCCGACGGTCCTCGCCCTGGCTGGCAACGGCGTCTTCAACCCCGTGGATAACTCCAGCTGGGTTGCTTACGGCGGTTGCTTCGGCATCAACACGTTTGATGCCATCGAAGCCGGCACCGGTACGCGTTTGGCTGAGTTCGCCAACTCCGCTGGCGCGGGTGGCGCTTATAGCTACTCCGCCGCGACTCTGGCGTACGACGCGACCTTCGACGCGACCGTTGTCACCATGCCCTACGATCTGATGTACATCTACGACGACGCCGCTGGCGCCAAGGCCCCTGCCGCTATCTCGGCTCGGTCCAAGGTCCTGCGCGACGTTCTGGGTTACTTCGGTATTGAAGGCGATCCCAATGCGGTGACCGACGCGCCGAACGCCGGCGTGTTCGCGACTCGGAACTACCCGAACCCGTTCAACCCGACCACGAAGATCGAGTTCAACATGCCTCGTGAAGGCAAGCTGACTCTGAAGATCTTCAACGTTCGTGGCGAACTGGTCCGGACTCTGATCGACGAAGTGCGTCCCGCTGGCGCCGACCACATCATGTGGGACGGCTCCAACGATTCTGGTTCTCCGGTGTCCTCTGGTGTGTACTTCTACGAAGCTCGCACCGGCGCTGAAGTCCAGGTCAACAAGATGACCATGGTCAAGTAAGGTCTTCTGACCTTAACGGACCTAGTTGTCCGGGAGCGGCCCCTTCGGGGGCCGCTCCTTTTTTTGGGGCTCCAACCGCCTTTGGCAGAGCGATTTCCGCCGCTGGGGGCGTGTCCGTGTCGCGGTTCTGCCGGGCCCGGGGGAGGGCTTCCCCCGGCAGGAGCCGAATGCCGTCCCCTGGGGGGCAAATCCGGCAACCTTGAGGTTGACACCGGACAGGCCAAATCCCTATATTTCATGGGTCGTAAGCTTACCGAACCCCACCGGTCCCGAGTCGGGAGACTCGTGGGGCACACCGCCGCCAGTCCCACCTTGTGGCGGAGGACAAACCTGAAGACGTGAACTGCGCTTCCGAGGGGACACTTACCAGTATGAACCACAGGCTGTTATCCCATGCGCGACTGTTGATATCCCTGGCTTTGGTCGGCCTGTTTTTTATGGCGGGATGTCGCGCGTTCGAACCCGAGGCCGTTATCGTCAACAAGGAGCCGGAAACCTATATCATCGGCTCCCCCGTCGAGCACGCCGGCGGGTACTATCGATTCCATGTCTTCTGGTACGGCGCGGACCAGGATGGCCGGGTGGAACGGTATGTCTGGGCCCTGACCGACACCACCATCCAGAATCTGGACACCACCGATGACGAGGAAGACGCCCGGTTCAACCCGGCCCTGGATGCGACCCACCTGGAGATCGCCAACTGGACCAGCAAAACCGATTCGATCTTCAACTTCGAGATCCAGCAGGGTGTGGCGCCGTCCGTGGACATGACCCTGCACATGGTGGCCGAGGATGATTTCGGCGATTACGACCGGACCCCGGCCCGTCTGCACTTCTTCAGCAATACGCTGGGATCTCCCACCATCAGTTTCTTCCGGATCGACGGAACCGACACCGTGGCCATCGCCACTGGCGTGAGCGACACCGTGGGTTACGGCAAGAGCTACCACGTCTACTGGCGGGGCGGGACGCCCAACGTGCGCGGGTTCACCCCGGCGGCCCTGGCGGCCGTGGACACGGTTTTCCCCTATGACGACGGCCTTTTCGGCTACAAGTGGCAGCTGGTGGGCGCCCTGGGCGGCGGGTGTATCCCCTCCCTGGAAGACTGCTGGCATCCCCGTCGGTTCAATGAAGCCACCGGTGACAGCTTCTCCTACTTCGACGAGATCAACTCGCTGACGTTCCGCAACGACAATTCGAGCGGCGATCCCTTCGGCGCGTTCCTGTCCAGCGGTCCGGTTGGGCTGCGCATCAACTCCATCGATGTGGCCGGGGTCGAGGTGGCGGATTACCTGCGGCAGTACAACTTCGTGGTCAACTACGACCCCCAGACCATTTTGCTGAACGGCGAGACCGATTGGGATCACCCGGAAGACACCCAGGTCTATCCCTACTACGTCCGGCTGAACGATCCGACCGAGACCAAGGTGCCGTTCGTGGACGGGGATCGGATTCCCGACCGCAGCTACGCCGTGTTCAAGGCCCTGGCCCGGGACCGGGACGAGGACATCAAGATCAATCCCGATTACAAGATCGGGCTCACCGGCAACGTGTTTGGTGTGCGGTCCAACTTCACCGGCAACGTCTTCACGTTCAAGTCCGGCGCCAAGGATGTGGACTACGAACCCACCTGGGACGCCGGTCTGACGGGCTGGTATGCCGATACCCTGGGCTTCCTGGTGGGGCCGAGCACCGAGTTCACCTTCACCATGCAGGCCGAGGACGAGCACGGGCGTCGTGACCAGACCCCGGCGGAAATCACCTTCGACGTGGGCTTCCCGCCCTGCCTGCAGTGCATTGAGATCCTGCCCGACCTGAGCCAGCCCTCCGGGTTCCTGCCCGACGAGGACTGCTACGACGGCGTGACGGCCCATGCCTGTTTCGAGGACACGGCCACCTTCTATATCCCGCAGTTGGGAACCCCCCAGTTGCCCGAACGTGATTATCTGGCGCAGACCACGACGCGGTATCTGGCCATTGACCGGACCACCCTGTTTGGAAAATTCCAGGACGAGGAACCGGACCCGGCCGCTTACTACAGCTTCGTTTGCAACGTGTATTCCATGGCGGTTCTGCTGCATGGGCAGGACGATCCCCGGGAAGCCTGGCCGGATCCTCTTCTGCGCACCCTGGGCTGGCAGTACCAGATCGATTACGAGTGCGATCCCTACAACAACATCAAGGACGGCGGCGGCTATGATGACCTGACCACGCCGACCTGGGGCTACAACTTCGGTGAAACCCGCTTGTCGGTGAATCCGGCCGACGGGACCTGGAAGAACCAGGTGGACATCCACCTGCCTCAGCAGTTGGTCCAGTTGGGCTCTGAAACCTTCCTGCAGATCATCACCTTCAGCCCCGACTATGCCGCGGGCGATCCGGTGCTGGCTCAGGAGCTGTTCGATATTTGTGTGCGCCAGCTGGGCGAGGGCACTGTGCAGGCCATCGCCCTGGATCAGGCCCAGTGCGGTTTGCAGCCCATCCGGCCGGCCACTTACTACTTGTTCAACCAGGTCAGGCCGCCGCTGGCGGAACTGCCGGCCGGCACCTGGCGCGACTGCAACCCCAATTTTCAGGGGATCGCCACCAGCATGTCCCTGAGCCGATCGGCCATGGCCAGTCATCCCAAGGATGAGGCGGTTACGCAATTTTTCCGGATCGCCTACCAGGAGGCAGCCCAGGATCTCGTGTGCAGTCCGGAAGCGAAATCAAGGTGACCAGAGGAACCAGGAGTGTTCAGATGACCAGGCGCAATTTCGCGTTAGTTCTTACGGCAATTATCCTCTTCGCGGTGGGCGGCTGTTCCGTCAATACCGAGTTGGGGGGCAGCCGTATTCCCAACAGCCGGCCGGACACCCGCATTACCGGGCAGCCTCCCACACTGCTGGAGGCCGGTTTCGTGGTCGAGTTCAACTGGACGGGTGTTGATCCGGACGGCCGCATCGTCGGATACGAATGGAAGATCAGTGACAACGGGACTGACGGCATCAGCCCCCGCGACACCCTGACCTACGATCCCCTGACCGGAGCCCATCTGAACCCGTGGATCTTCACGACGGCCAACGACAGTTTGTTCTACGTGCTGGCGGATCAGCCCAACTTCCCGCGGGACACCAACGCCAACAGTCGCAGCTACCGGTCGCACACCATATTCGTGCGGGCCGTGGACGAGAAGGGCGCCGTGGACCCGACTCCGGCCCAGATGTCCTTCACCTCGACCACCCTGGTACCGACGGTCCGCGGCCTGTACCCGAGCCTGGGCGACGTGGCGAAGTATGTCCCGTCCACCGTGACGCTCGGCTACGACGGCGTGGATCCCGACTTCAGTCTGGGCATCCCCGCCCGGGTGCGGTTTCTTTGGCGTTTTGCTGAGCTGGGCGAGGAGCCCAACATTCAGGAAATCTACACACGGACCCAGTACAATACTGAGGGCGTGGCGGACGAACTGATCGATTTCGATGACCCCAACTGGACCGCCTGGTTCCCGTACGGCGCCACGGAGCAGGACCGGCGAATCTCCATTCCCGATCAGGAAGACGGCCGTCGTTACCTGTTCGCCATCCAGGCCCAGGATACCGCCGGTGCGGTGAGTCTGGGCAAGGCGTACCAGCAGCAGGTGCTGAACTTTCAGGTCAGCGCCAACTCCTTCAAGCCGGGCATCACGGCTTCGGAGAACTTCCTGGGCAGCACGAACGTGAACACCTTCAGTGAGATTCCCGCCGGCCAGCCCCTGAACTTCCAGTGGAATGCCACGGCGGACTACTACAACGGTACCGTGGTGACGCTGCGTCACGGCTGGGACCTGGTGGATCCCGACGATGCCAACGATCCCGGCTGGTCCGTGCCGCCGGGGCTCACGCAGCAGAACCGCTTCTCCGAGGAACGGGCCTTCTTCGAAGGCGACCACGTGTTCTATATCCGGGCCGTGGACGATTCCGGCCAGGTCAGCGTGTTGACCTGGAGCATACGGGTCATCCCGTTCGTGAACCGCGACTTCCAGCTGCCCCTGCTGGTGATCGACCAGGTGGTCGATGACCAGTCCAACCAGTGGGCCGACATCAGCGGCGGCATCTATTACGACAAGGAAGGCTACCGCAACTCCTTCTGGCACTTCCTGGCCGACGGCGAGGGCGGTGTCGAACAGTTCGACTGGGACAATGACCGGTTTCGGCACATCGACCGCATCAAGTACGCCGACCTGGTGAATTACAAGGCCGTGCTGATTTATGCCCGGTCCCACGCCCAGCAGCTCATGTTCAGTCAGTTCCGGCCGACGAATCGCAACGACCAGTTCGTGTGGCTGGCGCCCTACCAGAACCAGGGCGGTAACGTGTTCCTGGTGGGACAGTCGTCCATGGAGAGTTTCCTGGAGGTGGACACCTACATGGTGCCCATCATGTTCAATACCACGGAGGAGTACTACTCCCTGCTGGGGACCGAGTACGTGGTGGGCTTCGGAACCACGGAACTGCCCGACGGGTCCGAAGTGCAGCGGGGGCCCCAACAGTATCCCTACCTGACCGCTGGCATCTCGGTGCTGGACTGGTCCACGCCGCTCAACAAACGGGTTTACGGCAGCCGGAACCTGGGTCCGGACGACCGGAACAACCGGTGCGTCGGCATGAAGGGCATGGTGCTGGATTCCGAATTCAAGGATCACCACCTGTTGGCCCCGGGCGCCATTGCCGACACCCTCTTCACCGAGCGGTCCATCGACTGGCGGGATTTCGAGACCCCGAATTCCGATACCCTGGGGACCAGCTTCCCCTTCAATGCGGACGAGTTCGTGAACGCCAACATCAGCTCCCGGTCCACGCCGTTCCAGATCCAGGATTGCGAGTTCAATCCCTACACCGGGCTTTGCATCGAACCCATGTTCCGGGGTCTGGCCCGCTTTGACTGGCTGCGCAACCGGCGGTCTTCCGAAGGGGATGAGGACTGGCCCCAGAGCACGTATTCAGAGTATCAGCTGAACCGTATCTGCGGCCCGCAGGCCCTGACCGCCGTGATCACCGAAGAGGGAGAGATCCAGGCCAACAAGGCCTCCCGAACCAACGGCTTGACCTTTGGGTACCTGTCCTACAAGACGGTGGAGGACAAACCCGGGCGTCGGGCGGATGTGTACTGGGGGTTCGACCCTTACCGGTTCGATCACGACCAGTCCAAGAAGGCGGTTCGTTGGGTGCTTGAGTATTTCGGGCTGGCCATCAACCCGTAGCAAGACCACACAATGCAGTCACGAGGTTCCCCGGCGGCCGCGGCGGTCGGGGAATCCGGAGTTCGAAAGGCAGGCCTTTAGATGATGAATGGGAATCGTCCGGTTCTCGCAACAAGTCTGTTTCTGCTGATCCTGATCGGCATGATGGTTCCGGCGGCCCAGGTGGGCGCCCAGACCCAGACGCCCGATGCGGCCTGCGCTGCTGACTCCCTGTACCTCATCTCTCCCGACGCGGTCCACATGATCCAGCAGGCGGTGGGCCGCCCCGGCCTGGTCATCAGCTGGGAGGACCTCGACACGGGCGAGGCCACCTGCTACACCCTGCGCAACTCCGAGGGCCTGGGTTTTGGCGTGGACGTGACCGGCGGTTTCGGGGACCAGGTGGATCGGGTGCTGAACTTCACCACACCTGACTCCGGGTCCATCGGCCACCAGATCAATGAGCCCCTGGTCGTGAATTGGCAGAGCAGCGGCCACTCCAGTTACGGTGTCCTGGCCGGTGTTCTGAACCTGGCCAACAACGGCGGCATTCTGCGACTGGACACGGCCGCCAACCAGTGGGGGCAGGTCAACGGCAATCTGCCCATGACCTGGCGCAATACCAACGTGGTGGCCCTGGCCCAGGGCTCTCAGAATTTCCAGGTGGCCGCCTTCACGGCCGGACAGTCCCTGGATACCAACCCCACAGGGCTCTATCTGAACAGCGGCAGCGGCTGGAACCGCATTGCCGAGGACGTCTTCGACGGCAACGTGCTGGTGAGTTGCCTGGCCGTATCGGCCACCGACAACAACCGGATCGCTGTGGGAACCGCCCGCAGCGGCCTTTTCATCACCACAGATGGCGGCGAGACCTTTACCCAGTACCAGAACGAACTGGACCCGGGCGCCGTGTCTCCGCCCGGAACCTGGACCATTTCCGCGGTCAACTGGGACTCCGGCCGGCTGTTCACCTTCGTGCCCAACTTCGGCCTTTTCTACACGTCCAACAGCGGAACGTCCTTCACGCGGTCTCCCCTGGAGATCGAGGAGAACCTGGACGTGGATCCGGGTGATCGGGTCATCGGACCGCCCAACCGGGTCAACGACCTGGTGGTCAACGCGAACAACCCTGACCACATCCTGGCCGCCCTGAACTTCAACGGGGTTTTCCAGAGCTTCGACGGGGGCGACTCCTGGAGCGACATGTACGGCGACCTGCTGGTGCCGGACCCGGACAACGCCGGGGCCTGGTCCTACAGCGCCTACTCCGTGGCGGTGGATCCCGCCAACAGCCAGGTTGTGGTGGCGGGTATGGTTCAGAAGGGCCTGTACCGCACCGCCGACGGCGGCGCGACCTGGGCCCTGGTGGGCGATGATATGCATGTGAACATCAGTTTGAACGCCCTGCGCAAGTTCTACCTGCGGCCCGACCCCGCGGTCAACGGGCGTTTGTATTGCCTGGAAGACAACCACAAGGTGCTCCACAGCGACGATTTCGGCGCCGTCTGGGATTCCTCCATGGTGCAGCCTTTCCTGCCCAGCGGCCTCAGCCTGATGGTGAGCCGGGACGGCTCCGGCGACCTGCTCATGGGGTCCTGGGGGGGCGGCATCTACGAGCCCGGCTCCGATTTGAACCTCTCCGAGAGCTACACCACGACGACCTCGGATTACCTGCGAAACCTGGATCTGGGGCTGGACATCAATTTCGAGGCCGGCACCGTCCAGGCCATGGATGCCTTCACCCTGGTTTGCCAGACGTTCCAGGGGTGGGCGGTTTGGCGGGCCCCGGGCTTCGATCCCGACAACATGACCCTGCTGGGCCTGTACGACCGGGTCAATCCGGAAGCCTGTATCGAGGGCTACTGTGGCGACGATAGCTATGATCTGGTCCCCCAGTGCTATGTGTCCAAGCGGGCGGCCTGTTTCGACTTCAGCACCCCCGATTCGGTCCGTTTCTTCGACGACGAGGTATATAACGGCTTCTCGTACCACTATGCGGTGTCGGCCTTCGACTACGGGAATACGGCCACCACCTCGCCCCAGAACAATTCCAACACCATGTTGTTCTCGCCCCGCTGGAGCGGGGACGAGCTGTCGCCGTTCATGGGCGACGGCAACCGCGTGCCCATCCAGATCAACCTGGGGACCGCCGACCCGAAGAGCGGCGAGGAAATCTACGTGTATCCCAACCCCCTGCGGCGGGACACGGGCATTCCGGGCCAGGAGGGCGGTCGGATGACCTTCACCAACCTGCCTCCGGATTCCCGGGTGCGGATCTTCACCACCGCCGGGGACGATGTGAACGAACTTCTGCCGGAGACCCAGGTGGAAGGGAACATGCACTGGGCCACGACCAACCGGTCCGGCGAACTGGTGGCCAGCGGGGTGTATCTCTACAAGGTCATCATGCCCGAGCGGGAGGATTACTGGGGCCGCTTGGTCATCATCCGGTAGGCACCGGCCGTTTCGCGGTCATGAGGAATGAACGGGCGCGTTGTCCAGACAACGCGCCCGTTTTTACTGTCGAAAGGGCCCGTTTGGTGCTACATTTCCCCTTACCTAACCAATTCATTTGAAAGGGCGCGGCAAACCAATTCCGTGCCTTGTTTCGTGTCTTTTCCCTTGGGAGTGATCATGAGCGGCAAGAGAGTTTACTACTTTGGCGGAACCGAGGCCGAGGGCCATACGGGAATGAAGAATCTGCTGGGGGGCAAAGGTGCCAACCTGGCTGAAATGGTCAGTCTGGGCGTGCCCGTTCCGCCCGGATTCACCGTGACCACCGAGCAGTGCATCGAATTCCAGCAGACCCATGAGCTGTCCGCTGAGCTCAAGACCGAGGTCAAGGACGCCCTGAAGAAGGTCGAGGCCGTGATGGGCAAGACCTTTGCCGATGCCAAGGATCCCCTTCTGTTCTCCGTGCGCTCCGGCGCCCGGGTGTCGATGCCCGGCATGATGGATACCGTCCTGAACCTGGGCCTGAACGACGAAACCGTTCAGGGACTCGCGGAAGCCAGTGGCAACGCCCGTTTCGCCTTCGACAGCTACCGTCGCCTGGTGCAGATGTACGGCGATGTGGTCATGGGCGTGGAAGGACACGTATTCGAGCACGCCATCGACGAGATGAAGGCCGCCCGCGGTGTGAAGCTGGATACCGATCTGTCGGTGGAGGATCTGCAGGAACTGATCGCCAACTTCAAGAAAAGCATCCAGGAGGAAACGGGGCAGGCCTTCCCGACCGATCCCTTCGAGCAGATGTGGGGCGGCATCACCGCCGTTTTCAAGAGCTGGAACGTGAAACGCGCCATCGACTACCGCACCATCAACCGGATTCCCCACGACTGGGGCACCGCGGTGAACGTGCAGGCCATGGTCTTCGGGAACATGGGTGAGAACAGTGCCACCGGCGTGGCCTTCACCCGCAACCCCTCCAATGGCGAGAACTTCTTTTACGGCGAGTTCCTGGTCAACGCCCAGGGCGAAGATGTGGTGGCCGGCGTGCGGACCCCGCAGCAGCTGAACAATATCGGCCGTGACTATCTGCCCAAGGGCAACGAGGCCAAGGACCTGCCCACGCTTGAGGAGATCATGCCCGAGTCCTACAAGGCCCTGGACGAGATCCGCACCAACCTCGAGACCCACTACAAGAACATGCAGGACATCGAATTCACCATCCAGGACGGGCGTTTGTGGATGCTCCAGACCCGTCACGGCAAGCGGACCGGCGTGGCCGCCATCCGCATCGCCGCCGAAATGCAGGAAGAGGGCCTGGTGGACAAGGGTGAGGCTCTGCTCCTGGTTGAGCCGGACCACCTGGACCAGCTGCTCCACGACCAGATCGACCCGGACGCCAAGTTCGACGTGCTGGGGACCGGCCTGCCCGCCAGCCCGGGCGCGGCCCAGGGCGAGATCGTCTTCAGCGCGGAGGCCGCCGTGGCCGCCGCCGCCGACGGCAAGAAGGTCGTGCTGGTGCGTCGCGAGACCAGCCCCGAGGACATTGCGGGCATGAACGTGGCCCAGGGCATCCTGACCAGTCGCGGCGGCATGACCAGCCACGCGGCCGTGGTGGCCCGCGGCATGGGCAAGCCCTGTGTGGCCGGATGCGGTGAGCTCTTCGTGGATTCCGACGCCGGGCTCATGAGCATCGGCGGCCGGGACTTCAAGGTGGGGGACATCATCACCATCAACGGCACCACCGGCGAAGTGATTCCCGGCGCGCCGGCCCTGGTGCCCCCGCACATGGACGATCCCTACCTGGCCCGGGTCATGGGCTGGGCCGACGAGACCCGCCGCCTGAAGGTGCGGACCAATGCCGATACCCCTCATGACGCCCGTCAGGCCCGCGAATTCGGTGCCCAGGGCATCGGTCTGTGCCGCACCGAGCACATGTTCTTCGGCGAGGACCGCATCATGAAGATGCGCGAAATGATCCTGGCCGACGATCTGGACGCCCGCCGCAAGGCCCTGGTCAAGATCCTGCCCATGCAGCAGGAGGACTTCGAGGGTATCTTCCGGGCCATGGACGGCCTGGAAGTGACGATCCGCCTGCTGGATCCCCCGCTGCACGAGTTCCTGCCCACCGCGGCCGAGGACATCAAGGCCCTCGCCGAGACGATGAATGTGTCTCTGGAGATGCTGGAGCGGAAAATCGAGTCCCTGCATGAGATGAACCCCATGCTGGGTCATCGCGGGTGCCGTTTGAGCCTCACCTACCCCGAGATCTGCGAAATGCAGGTGGCGGCCATCGTGGGCGCGGCCTGTGTGGTCAAGGCCGAGGGCGTGGACGTGCGGCCGGAGATCATGATTCCCCTGACCGGGACCCAGCGCGAACTGAGTGATCTGCGCGCGCTGTCCGTGGCCACGGCCGACAAGGTCATGGCGGAAAAGGGCGTCAAGGTGGACTACCTGGTGGGCACCATGATCGAAATCCCCCGGGCGGCCCTGCTGGCCGACCAGATGGCCGAGTACGCCGACTTCTTCAGCTTCGGGACCAACGACCTGACGCAGATGACCTTCGGCTATAGCCGGGACGACGCCGGAGTCTTCCTGCCGGACTACGTGCGGCGCGGCATCCTGCCCAACGATCCATTCCAGCAGCTGGACCAGACCGGTGTGGGGCAGCTGGTGGAGATGGCCTGCCAGAAGGGCCGGGCCACCAACCCGGATATCCACCTGGGTATCTGCGGTGAGCACGGCGGCGACCCGGAAAGCGTGGCCTTCTGTCACAAGACCGGCCTCGACTACGTGAGCTGCTCGCCGTTCCGGGTGCCCATCGCCCGTCTGGCCGCGGCCCAGGTCGTGGTCCAGGAAAAGCTGGACGCCGGAAAGTAGGGCCGGATGTCCGTCTTTTGGACGACACCTGCCTGGATTTGGCCCCTGTTGCTCGTGGGAGCGGCAGGGGCCGTTCTTTGGACCTGGCGCGCCTACGCCATGTCCCGGCCGCCTCTGCGCGGCGTCTGGGGCCGGGTGCTGCCGGCCCTGCGCACGGTCGTGTTCCTGGCGCTGGCGGTGGCCGTGGCCGGGCCGGTGATCTCCCGCCTGGCCAATCGGACCGATCCGGCCGAACTGGTGATCCTCCTGGAGGATTCCGGTAGCATGTCCCTGACCGATGAGGATCCCGCCGACGGACAGACTGCCGCCACGCGTTGGGAACGGGCCCTGACCCTGGCCGCTGCCCTGGATTCCGCGGTCACCCGGATCAACCCCGACGTCCAGACCCGCTATCTGCGGGGCAATGGCCTGGAGGCTCCCCGGGAATTCAATCTCAATGACCCGGTCATCGGCGACCCGGTGAATCACGGCACCGATCTGCACGCCTTGCTGAGCCAGGCTGGGAACCGCCTCCTCACCCATCCTGTCCGGGGGCTGGTCCTGCTCAGTGACGGGCAGGAGACGGTGCGCCGGCTGGAGGGTCGGCCTTCATCCACGGACGCCGGGCCGAGCCAATGGACCGACGGCCGCCCGCCCGTGATTCTGGGCGTGGGTGACCCGGTGGGGGCTGCGGACCGACTCATCAAGGATCTGCGTTATCCGGATACGGCCTATGCCGGAGACGAAGTGGTGGTGGAGCTGGCCGTGGTTCACCAGGGGGGCAGCCTGACCGGCCCGGTGGAGTCCCGGCTGCGGCTGTCGCGTCAGGGCGAAACCCTGGCTGACACGGTCCTGACCTTGCAGGGCGCGTCCCAGCAGGTGGAGCTGGCGTTTCGGCCCCAGGGGGAAGGGCTCCAGGTTTACGATCTGGAAGTGTCCGCCCTCGACAACGAGCGGCACCGGGACAACAACCGGGTGTCCCTCGCGCTTGACTTGAGGCGCAGCCGGTCCCGCATCCTTCTGCTGGCCGCCCGGCCCGGGTGGGATGTGCGGTTTCTGGCCCAGGCCGCCGCTCGGGAAGCGCGCCTGGAGATGCAGGTGGCGTTTCGGCGGGAACAGGGATGGACCCTGGCCGACAGCCTGAACGGGTTTGTGCCGCCGACCGCTCCCGACGGCTGGAAGGCCTGGGAAAGTGTGATCCTGTGCGGTTGGGAGGGCCTGGAAGGCTGGCTGGATTGGTCGGTTCTGGCCGAGGCGGTGGAGCAGGGGCTGGGCCTCTGGGTCCTGCCGGGGGCCACTCAGGCCTCCATGGGGCTATCCCGAACGGTGCCCGCCGGCCTGGGCGCCCTGTTGCCGGTGACCTTCGACCAGCCTGACTGGCGGGTCGGACCCGTTTTTGCAATACCGTCCCCGGACAGCGAGGGGCATCCGGTGCTGGCCGGCCTGGGCGGCACCGGTCGCGCCACCGGCACGACGGCGGTGCCCGCCAACGATTTTTCCCGACTGCCTCCTCTGGAGGGCCTGGCCCGGGTGGAGATTCGGCCCGGTGCCCTGGAACTCCTGACGGCGCGGCCGGGCGGGGGATCCGCTGTCCCCATGCTGCCCCTTTTGGTTTCCGGGGGCGACGGTGCCGGTCCGGTGGTCTGGTTTTCCGGCCGCCGCCTGTGGGAGTTGTCGTTCTGGGAGCCGGCCGCCGCCGGACCGCAGGCCGACGACACTCTGCAACCGGCCCGACAGATGCTGCAGAACCTGCTGGTCTGGATCAGTTCCGGTCAGGAGGACGCCGGACTGCGGTTTGCGGGACTGCGCCCCGTTTACCAGGAAGCGGAGCGGGTGCGGCTCTTTGCCACCTGGCGGGACATGCGGAGTCTCACCGTGCAGGACAAGGCCCTGTCCGTGGTCCTGCGCCGCCCGGGGGATGACGATACCGACCAGACCTTTCCCCTGACTGCCTCGGCGGGTCGGGCCGGGCAGTTCGAAGTGGACCTGCCACCCCTGCCGCCCGGACCCTACCAGGTTCAACTGCGGGGGGAAGGGGACCCGCCGGTTCTGGGAGCGGTGGAAGACCTCATGGTAACCTCCTATTCGGTGGAGCAGACCCAGGTCCGTCAGGACCGGCGCAATCTGGCCCAGTTGGCCGCGCAGTTGGGGGGGCCCTACCTTCAGGCCGACAGCCCGGCGGCCGTGGCCACCGCCGTGGCCGCCCTGGCCCCGGACCAGTGGGTGGGCCGACCGCGGGAAATGCGGCATCGTCTGGACTTCCGCTCCGGTTGGCCTTTCCTACTGGCGGTATGTCTGCTGCTGGGCCTGGAGTGGTTCATCCGCCGTCAGCAGGGGCTGCTCTAGGCCCTGTCCGCCTCCTGGAATCGACGTCCCGCCTTGCCCATCAGATCCGGTCTGTTCCTGGCCCTGAGTGTGGCCCATTCCCTGACACCCGGGCTGACTTCCGGGGCTCTCCTGATCAACGAATTCCTGCCGGACCCGGCGGGCCCCGATGCGGGCCAGGAGTTCGTGGAACTTCTCAACACGGGCGGTCAAACCCACTGCCTGGATGGAGTTTGTCTTCAGTTTGGGAACGGGGTGGAAAGCGCCCAATGGGAAACCCGGTGGACCGGTGCGGTCGGTGACAGCCTCAGGCCCGGGGAGCGGTTCCTCATCGTGGACCGGAACTGGCTGGGGCCTGCGCAGGGCCAGGCCGAGGTCTGGCTGGGCCTCCAGAACGGACCGGACGCCCTCCGCCTGCAAAGGGACGACCTGACTCTGGACCGGGTGGGATACGGCGCCCTCACCGATACGGCCATGGTGGAGGGGGCGGCGGTGCCGGTGGTGGCGGGACTGGCCCTGGCGCGGCGCCCGGACGGTCGGGACACCCAGGATAACAGCCGGGATTTCGTGCCGACGGAGCCCACACCGGGTGAGCCCAATTTTCGTCCCTACGACCTGCGCCTGCTGGACCTCCAACTTGACCCGCCGTCGGCGGATCGTCCGGACGTGCCGGTCCGGGTGACCGCCGAACTGGTCAACATCGGGACCGAATTTCTGCCGGCCCGCCCCCTGCAACTGTGGGTGAATCAAGAGCCGGGGCCCACGGCCATGCAGGAGGGGTGGGCGCCCGACGACGTTCGCACCGTGAGCCTGATTTTTCAGGCGACCCACGCGGGGCCTCATGACCTGGCCCTGCGGCACGGCGATCCGGGGCAGACGGATTTCCTGACGCTTCCCCTGGGGGGGCTCCAGGTCGGACCCGGGCCGGTGATTTTGAACGAGGTTCAGGGCGCCCCTGTGCACCATGAAGGGGAATGGTGCGAAATCCGGGTGACGGGGTCTGAGCCAGTGTCCCTGGGCACCTTTGCCCTGCGGGACGAAGAGGGAGAGTGGGTGGCCCTGCCGGACACCGTGCTGGCGCCGGGGGCGCTGATGACCGTCTGCCAGTCGCCCGCAGATTTCACCCACTGGCTGGCCGATCTGGCAGCCCACGGCTACTCGGGCGATTGCCCGGATGTGACGGCGGGCGAGGCTCCCCCAACGGTGGCCGGGAGTTGGCCCGGCCTGAACAATACCGCGCCTGACAGTCGGGATTTTGCCGACCGGTTGTATCTGCGGGACGGGACCGGCACCGTCATTGACCACGTGACCCTGGAAGCGGACCGGTCCGGGGCTTCCTGGGAGCGGCGGGTTCCGGCCCCCGAACCGGGATCCGGACCAAACTGGCGACCCACCACCAGCCCGGCGAGCGGCACGCCCGGCTGTGCCAACAGCGTGACCCGGCTGGCGGTGGCCACGGCCGGGTTGACGGCCGCGCCGCCCGTCCTGGACCCGGATTCCGGCAGCGGCAATCTGCATCTCTCCTTTACGGTGCCCGAAACAGCCCAGGCCTGGCGCCTGAAACTCTTCGACCTGTGGGGGCATCCGGTGCGGGATCTGGGCGGGGATGCCCGGGGTTCTGGTCCCCGGGACGTGGTGTGGGACGGCCGGGATGACCGGGGCGCGGTGCAGGCGGATGGGCCCTGCGTGGCGGTCCTGGAAATCCTGGACGCCACGGGGCAGGGTCTGAGCCGCAACCGGTGCCTGATTGTGGTGCGGCGGGGGTCCCGGTGACCGGGTTGTCGCTCCGCACCGTCCTGCTGGTGTGGGGGCTGTGTCTTTGGCCGGCGGTCGTCCTGGGTGCCGGCCTGCGGGATCTGTCCGAGGCCTGGCTGATTGACTGGCCGGACGCCCTGGCTCTGGTTCAGGGCCCTTCGGCGGCGGACTCCCTGTCCACGGACTGGTGGCTCCAGGTGGGGACGGGCCGTTTGTTCCAGATGCCCGAACTGCCCCAGCAGCGCCTGGAGACCGGGGTGGGCTTTCATCTGGGCGGTGTGCGCCTGGGCCTGGGCCTGGGGTGGGAGACCCTGGGCGAATCCCTCTACCGGGAAAATCAGACGGACCGGTGGCTGAGCCTGGGGGACACCTGGCGCGTGGTCCTCACGGACGAACAGGCATTGCGGTCGGTGGCCGGGGTGTCCATGCCCGATTCCCGTCGGCTCAGCCTCCAGGCAGGCGGACCCCTGACCCGGGGGCCGGCCTGGGCGGTTCGGGTGGATTGCCGCCTGCTGTCAGTGGATTTGGGAAAGGGGTCCGACGACCCTCCGCGACGCGGTCTGGCCCGCCTGACCTTGACCCACTACCACCTGGGGGTGGCCGTTGCCCTTGACCGGGATCGGACGGGTGTCCCGCAACTGGGGGTGGATCTGTTGTGGGGGTTGGGACGAGGGGTGGGGATCAGTTTCCGCGCCGATCCGGTGACCGGAAACTGGGGGCCGGGGGTGACCCTGGCGGTGGGCCGGATGCAGGTGCGGACCTCTCACGTGGGGCATCCGGTCCTGGGCCAGACGCACCGGGTCATGGTGGGTGTGGGGCGGCCCGGGCGACGGTCATGGTAAGGGCGGGGGTGGCCGGCCTTCTGCTGATGCTTTGCTGGACGGGACCGGCGGTCGGGGATCCCGAAGCCCTGGCCGAGGCGGTGGCCGAGGCCCAGAGGTCCGATCCCGCCCTGGCGGCGCTCGCCCCCGAGGACCTGGCCGCAGACCTGGCCGGCCTGACTCCCGAACCGGCGCTCCTGTCGGGGCGGGTCCTGGCGCGGTTGGGCGGTGGGGAGGGTCGTCGTCCGGACGGTCTGGCCAAGGCCGACCTGACCGGACCCTTTTATCGCCTGCGCCTGCGGCATCGGCAGTACCGGGACACCACCCGACAGAGCGGAGGCAGCCTGGAGGTGCGGCGGGGGCCGCTGACCCTGGCGGTGGGGGGGCTGGGCGTCCACGCGGGCCTCGGACTCCTGGCGGCCGGTCCCGGGCGGTCCGGGGGGCTATCCCTGGACGGGTGCTTTGCCAAGCCCACCACCCGGATCACCGGCTGGACCCTGGGGGATGATCCCCGGGCCTTTGCCGGCGGCGCCCTGGGCCTCAAGGTGGCCGGCGTCCGGATCCTGGGGTTCGCCGGGAATATCCGCCAACCCGGGGCGCCGCGGGTCAACGGAGCCCTCGTCGGGGTTGGAGACGCGGCGATGGGCCTGACGGTCCTGGCCCAGATGCGGGGGACGGAACGCGGAAGCAGCCTGGCCGGCCATGGGCGTCTGGCCGGTATGGATCTGCAGATGGAGGCGGCCCGTTGGCAGGCCGTCCCCGGCGCTCCCTGGCACGGGGCCGGGGCCCTGAAGCTTGGCTGGCGGCCCGACCCGCGCGTGGATCTGCAGGCCAATCTGGCGTCCGGGCCGGACGGCCACGGTCCCGGGGGCGGCTTACCCGTGGTGGAAATGGGGGACTGGGGTGGCTGGGGGTGGTCCCTGGCCGGGCGGTGGCGTCCCCGCCGGGGCTACCGGTTCGGGCTGCTGTTGGCCCGGGGACGCCGGCTTCAGGAAGCCTTGGACGCCGCCTGGATCCGGGGCAAGGTCCTGGAGGCGCGGGCCGACATGCCGGGACCCGCTCGCGGCCGGGTTGAATTCCGGGTGAGGTGGCAGGTGCGGAATCACTGGGACTGGTCGGCGGAGCATCCGTGGCTGCCGCCGGCCCAGGTGAAGCAGGACCGCAAAACCACCGTGTCCGGGGCCTATCGGTTGGGTTGGCCGAGCGGACAGGTTCGGCTTCAGTTGCGGGCCCATCACCGCAGCGGGACATCCACAGCCGGTTTGCGCTATTTAGGCGGTTTGGACGGATCGCGGTGGCTGACGCCCCATCTGCGGGTCCGGGGCGGCCTGTGGCTGGCCTGGGGCGACCCGGTGGATCTGATCGGGGCCGTGGTGCCCGTGCCCGGCCTGGTTGTGCCGCGGCACTGGGGGCACTGGGTCGCCGAGCGGGTTCTGGGCCTGCAGTGGGACGGGCCGCACCTGCGGGCCGCCGGTGGCCTGGCCAGCCGAACCCCGGATCCGTCGGTGGGGGGCCCGGATGTCCGTCAGGGATGGGTGGAGTTGAGCTGGAATTGGTGAGGGCCGGGTTTTGCCTAAAAGACCGGGCAGCGGGACCGATAATTCAGAGACGTGGCAAGTTGTTGACCGTCCCGGGCCCCCAAGCCTCGGACTGATCCACGGGAGACCCTCGGTTTTGGCACCAGGATTGGACAAATTGAATCTGTTCCGGGACGGGGCCCGTCCGGTGGGGAGCCCCTTGCGGGACCCCGAGGTGGCCCTCGCCCTGACGGAACTGGCCCTGCGGGACCAGCCCTGTGCCCTGCGGTCGATCACCCTTTTCACGTGGCTGCGACGATTCATCGGCCGACCCGGTTTGGCCGACTGCCTGTGTGATCTGCAGACGCTCATGTCCCGTCCCGACCCCATCGGGGCCCGCCTGCTGGCCGCCTGGCTGGAGGTGGTCTCTCCCGGACACCGGCTCATGCCTCTGGTACAGGGGTTTGCCTCCTCCCGGCGATTGACCATCCACCTGACCGCCCGTCCGCCGGCCAAGGGGTCCCATCTGGAGGCCTGGCAAACCCGTCTGCGTGAATTGAGCGACAGTTGCGCCAGCTTCCTCAGGGAGGTGGGCGTGGCGTGCCCGACCAGCCGGGACGTGCCTGGCATGGAGGCTCCCTGGCCGACCTTGCGCACCGGCTTGCAGGAGCTGCAGGCCCGGCGGGACGACGGCGGCGGCGCCATGCTGCGTTACCGCGAACTGATGGCCGACCTGCTGCGTCTGGAAACCGATGCCTGGCAGGAGCGGTTGAGCGACCTGGCCGGGCGGATTCATCCGTTCGAACCGGTCAAGGTGGCCCGGATGCTGCCGCGCCTGAACCAGGCCGACAGTGACATACGGGATCTGCGGCAGTTCATCGCCTGGGTGGACGAGGGGGACTTCAAGTCGGCCTTCGTGCGGCGGGAAAGTCGCCTGAACACGCTGTGGGAGCCCAAGGAAAAAGCCGGCCTGGAGAAGACCTTCAAGGGGCAGGCCGAATTGGGTGAACTCTACCGTCAATACCAGGAATGCCAGACGCGGCCCGTGGCCCTGGGCCGTTTGGCCTATGCCGTGGGACGGTTCATGGCCCTGCAGGATCACCTGGTGGCCGAGGGGATGTCCGAATCGCCCCTGGATCTGGCGCGCGCGTTGGAATTCGTCCAGGCCCACCATTGGCAGGGAGACGTGGCGGTGCCGCTGCAGCCCGGGGAGGAAGAGGTCCTGGTTCGGGCCCTGGACGGGGCGACCGCCCGGGGGGGCTGGCCCGTGACCGGGTTCGCCTTTGCCGCCGGCCAGCTGCTGCTGGATCTGCGGGCCGCCGAAACTGCGGCACCGTGGCCCGAGGATCTGCCCACGCCCCTGGGGCCCCATCCGGAAACCGGAGGCTATCTGCTGAATCAGCCGCCGGCTCCGGCGCCCTTGGAAGAGGTGATCGCGGCGGAGGCCGAACCGGAGGAGGAGCTGTCCGAAGAACAGGCCGAAGCCCTCAGCAACGCCCATATCAAGAATTTGGTCATGACCAACCTCATGTCCGTGAGCCTTCTGCTGGGGTTCCTGCGGAATCCCAAGGTGATTGCCATTCCGGGGCTGGTGTGCGACGTGGCACGGCGGACCCGCAATCCCCAGATCATCGAAACCATCGCCGTGGACCGGACTCTGCACACGGGCTTTGCCAACCGGGAAGTGCCCCGGATCTGCCTCATGAGCCCCTGCAACGTGTCCATCAAGATCCTGCGCAAGTTCATCCACGTTAAGTACGTGTCCAAGGTGGACATGAAGCGGATGGCCGCCGATAGGGCCGGCATCCGCAAGGAAGTGTCCCGGGAAATCGAGAAATATCTGGATGCCCTCTCCTGATCCGGTTGACTTGCCCCGCCCTTCATTCTACGTTTCAGCCGACATGAGCCATTGACCGTCCTGAGGCTTGGCCCCAACCTGAATTGGGGCTTCAGGAGTTGACCATGCTGGCAAAACGCATGCAGAACCTGGGGACCGAAACGGCATTCGAGGTTTTGGCCCGTGCCAAGGCCCTGGAGGCACAGGGGCGCGATATAGTGCACCTGGAAATCGGCGAACCGGACTTCGAAACGCCGCATAACATCATCGAAAAAGCGGTGTCGGCCCTGCGCTCGGGCTACACCCATTATGGTCCCTCGGCCGGTCTGCCCGAGGTCCGTCAGACCTTTGCCGGCCACATTGCCCGGGGCCGGGGCATCGATGTGGGGCCGGACAACGTGGTGATCTGTCCCGGCGCCAAACCCATCATCTACTTCCCGTTGACGGCCCTGGTGGACCCCGGGGACGAAGTGATCTATCCCAACCCGGGCTTTCCCATCTACGAGTCGGTCATCAAGTTCCTGGACGGCATTCCGGTGGCGCTGCCCCTGTCCGAGGAGAAGGACTTCTCCTTCGACATCGAGGATTTGCGCGGACTCATCAGCGACAGGACCAAGTTGCTGATCATCAACTCGCCCCAGAATCCCACCGGCGGGGTGCTCAGCTCCGCGGATCTGGACGCCATCGCCGAGCTGGCCGTGAAGCACGACTTCTGGGTGCTCAGCGATGAGATCTACAGCAAGATCATCTACGAGGGCGAGTTTGATTCCATTACCACCCGACCGGGCATGCTGGAGCGGACCATCCTGCTGGAGGGCCACTCCAAGACCTACGCCATGACGGGTTGGCGGCTGGGCTACGGCGTCATGCCGGTGGAGCTGGCCCAGGCGGTGGCCAAGCTGCAGACCAACTGCACCAGCTGCACCGCGGCCTTCACCCAGATCGCGGGGGCGGAGGCCCTCACCGGTCCCCAGGACGAGGCCCTGGCCATGGTGGCCGAGTTCAAGGTGCGGCGAGACCTGCTGGTGGACGGCCTGAATGCCATCGACGGCATCAGTTGCAAGCGCCCGCGGGGCGCATTCTATGTCTTTCCCAACATCACCGGGCTGAACCTGACCAGCAAAGAGGTGGAGACCCGCCTGCTGGACGAGTTCGGTGTGGCCGCCCTGGCGGGGACCTCCTTCGGCCGATACGGCGAAGGGTACCTGCGGTTCAGCTACGCCAACAGCCAGAACAACATTCGCAAGGCCCTGGAGCGGTTTGAGGAATTCACCACTGCGGTCCGGGCCGGCAACTAGCGGAGTATCATGGAAAAAAACCTGTACGTCATTGCCCTGGGCGGCAATGCCATTATTCCTGTCGGTCAGGAAGGCACCTTCGACCAGCAGATGGCCATCACGAACCAGACCATGGACACGGTGGCCGCCCTGGCCACCCGCGGCCATGAAATCGTCATGACCCACGGGAATGGCCCGGTGGTGGGCAACATCGTTTTGCGTTGCGACGCGGGCTACGCCAAGTACGACATCCCGGTGATGCCCATGTTCGTCTGCGGTGCGGACAGCCAGGGCGGACTGGGCTACATGCTGCAGCAGGCCCTGCAGAACAGCCTGCGCAAGGTGGGCATCGAGCGGGCCGTCGCCTCGGTGGTGACCCAGGTTCGGGTGGACGGTGCGGACCCCGCTTTCGACACCCCCACCAAGCCCATCGGGCCCTTCTATGATGAGCAGCAGGCCGACCTGGTGCGCAAGGAGAACGGCTGGACCGTGGTAAAGGATGCCAACCGCGGCTGGCGGCGGGTGGTGCCCAGCCCCAAGCCCATCGAAGTGGTGGAATACGCGGCCATCAAGGCCCTGGTGGACGGCGGGGTGCTGACCATCGCCGTGGGCGGCGGCGGCGTGCCGGTGGTGCGCAACGCCGCGGGCGACCTGGAAGGGGTGGACGCGGTCATCGACAAGGACCGCGCCAGCGACCTGCTGGGCCGTCTGATCGGGGCCGACATCCTGGTCATCATCACCCAGGTGGACAAGGTCTACGCCCACTTCGGAACGCCTGAGCAGGAGGCCCTCGACGTGCTGCCCGCCAGCCGGGCCCAGCGCATGCTGGATGACGGGGAATTCCCCGCCGGGAGCATGGGCCCCAAGATCGAGTCCGCCATTTCGTTCCTGGCCGGCGGGGGCAAAGAGGTGATCATCACGTCTCCGGAGAAGTTCCTGGACGCGGTGGACGGCAAGGCCGGCACCCGGGTGGTGGCCGGCTGATCCGGACCCGACCGTGCGGATATCCGCCGTTGTCCCTTTTTTGTGCCTAGGGTAGTGTCTACCCGGGATTGAATTGTCCTAACTGACTTTCCTGGAGGATTCCCTCATGGCCCGCAAAGTCCTGGTCATCGGCTCCGGCGGACGCGAACACGCCATCATCCGTCAGCTGGCGGCCTCGCCCCAGCAGCCTGAGCTGTTCTGCTGTCCCGGCAATCCCGGGACCGCGGCCCAGGCCACCAACGTGGAGCTGGACGTGGCTGACCACGACGCCATCGTCGCCTTCTGCCAGGCCCAGGACATTGATCTGGTGCTGGTGGGGCCGGAAGATCCACTCATCGCCGGTCTGGCCGATTCCCTGCACAAGGCCGAGATCTCCGTGTTCGGGCCCGGCGCCATGGGCGCCCGTCTCGAAGGCGACAAGGAGTTCGCCAAGGAAGTCCTGGCCAGCGCGGGGGTCCCCACGCCCCATTACCACGCCTTCAGCAGTTCCCACGCTGCCCTCAAGCACCTGGACAACATGGACATGCCCGTGGTCATCAAGGCCTGCGGGGCGGCCCAGGGCAAGGGCGTGGCGGTGTGTTCCGTGCGCGAGGAGGCCGAGGCCTTCGTGCGCGACTGCCTGGACGAGCAGCGCTTCGGCGGGTCCGGTCTGCGCATCCTCATCGAGGAGTGCATCTTCGGCCCCGAACTCTCGGTCCTCATCGTGACCGACGGCCAGGACTACTGCCTGCTGGCGCCCAGCCGCGACCACAAACGCATCGGCGAAGGCAACACCGGCCCCAACACCGGTGGGATGGGGGCCTATGCCCCGGTGAAACTGCCGGATGAGTTGTACAGCCAGATCGACGTGCAGGTGGTGCTGCCGGTGTTGGCGGAACTGCGCCGTCGGGACATTCCCTACCGGGGCGTGCTCTACGCCGGCCTCATGCTCACCGAGGACGGGCCGCAGGTTCTCGAATTCAACTGCCGCTTCGGGGATCCGGAAACCCAGGTGGTCCTGCCGCTGCTGAAGGGGGACTTCCTGGAACTCTGCCGCAGCACGGCCGAGGGCCGGTTGGGTGATTACCTGCAGGGGTTGCACGAGGTGGAGGACATGCAGCCCGAGGACTGGCCCGGCGCGGGCCTGACCACCTGGCTGCGCCAGTGCGTGGTGGTGGTGGGGGCCTCGGACGGGTACCCCGGCAACTACCTCAAGGGCAAGCCCATTACGGTGCCCGCCGACCGGGACGACAGCGCCTGGACCATCCATGCGGGCACCCGTCTGGACAACGGCCAACTGGTCACCAGCGGCGGGCGTGTGCTCGGCGCGGTGGGGCTGGGCCTGAACCTGGAACAGGCCCGCAGCGCGGCCTATCAACTGCTGGACGAAACCCATTTCGACGGCTTGATCTTCCGGCGCGACATCGCCGGTAAAGGAGACCTGTAACATGGCTGGAAAAGCGAAAGCCGCGGCCCGGTCCGGACGCGTCGTCATCCTGTTGGGCAGCAAGTCCGACCTGCCCGTCATCGAAGGCATGTATCCCCTTCTGGAACGGTTCGGCCTGAGCTGGGACGTGGAGATTGCCTCGGCCCACCGCCAGCCCGACAAGCTCAAGCGCGTGGTGCGCCGCAGCGAGAAGGGCGGTACCGAAGTGTTCGTGGCGTGCGCCGGCATGGCCGCCCACCTGCCCGGCGTGGTGGCCTCCCTCACCGGCCTGCCGGTGATCGGCGTGCCCGTGGCCGCCGGCCCGCTGGCCGGGGTCGACGCCCTGCTGTCCATTGTTCAGATGCCGCCCGGCGTGCCCGTGGCCACGGTGGCCGTGGGAAGCGCCGGTGCCAAGAACGCCGCCTGTCTGGCCGCGCGCATGATCGCCCTGAAGGACGGCAAGGTCGCCGCCGCGGTGGAAGACTACCGCAAGGACCTGGCCCGGGGCGGCCGCTGAACCATGACCCGGGTTTTCCCCACCCTTGAAGACGCCGCCGCGGCCCTGGCCGACGGCGGCGTTCTTCTGCTGAACACCGACACCCTGCCCGGCTTCCACGGCCGGGCCGACCGGCCCGAAACGGTGGCGCGCCTGGCGGCCCTGAAGGGGCGTCCCGACGGCAAGCCCCTGCTGGTGCTGGCCGGTTCGCCGGACCAGGCCGCGAGTGTGACCCAACCGTGGAATACCCGTCAGGCGGAGGCCTGCCGTCGGTGCTGGCCTGGACCGTTTTCCCTGATTTTGCCGGCCGGCGCAGACCTGGCCCCGGCGGTGACGGCGGGCGGCGGCACCGTGGCGGTGCGGGTGCCCGCGCCGGGGGCTCTGCGGGACCTGATCCTGGCCGTGGGCGCACCCCTGGTGTCCACGAGCGTAAATGCCGCCGGCGAGGCCCCCTGTGGGGATTTGGCCTCTTCCGTCGATCGATTCGGCGACCGGGTGGACGGCCTGTGGGACGACGGGCGGGCGCCGGCTTCCAGCCGCCCCAGCGCCCTGGTGGATCTGACGGTCTGGCCCCCGGTGCTGGTGCGACCCGGACCCCGTGACCTGCCGTCATTTGACTGAGCGCGGCATATCTTGACGCTGTTCGACGTGTCACCTAATTTTGCCCTGTAACCGCTTCGGAAGGCATCCATGACCGACCAGGTCCTTTTCCTGTGCACGGGCAACACCTGCCGCAGTCCCCTGGCCGAAGTCATGGCCCGGTCGCTCTGCGGAGGGACACGGGTGATCTTCGGGTCGGTGGGGCTGGAGGCCAAACCCGGGTGTCCGGCCAGCCGGGAGTCGGTGGCCGAAGCGGCCGGTCGCGGATTGGATCTGAGCGGACACCGGTCCCGGCCCGTGACCGCCAACCTGCTGCAGCAGACGGCCTGGGTCATCGGCATGACGCGGTCCCACGCGGCCATTTTTCGGTCGCGTTACGGGGCGCAGTTCGATGGGAAAATCGGGATTCTGGGCTTGCCGGGGCACGACCTTTCCGCCGGCGGGTTCTCGCCCGAGGCGGAAGAAATCGACGATCCTTACGGCGCTGGCCCGACCCACTACGCGGCGGCCGCCGTCCAGATAGAGCGCCTGCTGCACCGCTGGCGCGACGTGTTCATGAACCCGGAGGGACTCGCCCCATGACCGCCACCATCGCCATCGGTTCAGACCACCGCGGGTTCCCTCACAAGACGCGGCTCATCGCGTACCTGGAAGCCGAGGGATACACGGTGAAGGATTTCGGCTGCCCCAGCGAGGACTCCGCCGATTACACCGATGCCGCCTTGCCCGTGGCCGCCATGGTGGCCGACGGCGACGCGGTGGGCGGCGTGCTGATCTGCGGTTCGGGCATCGGCATGAGTATCGCGGCCAACAAGGTCAAGGGCGTGCGCGCCAGCCTGTGCTTCACCGAAGACCAGGCTCGCACCACCCGTCAGCACAACGACAGCAATGTTCTTTGTCTCAGCGGCGACGGCGTCGACCCCGACACGGCGGTCGAGTTGTTCAAGGCCTGGATCGCTGCGCAGTTCGAGGGCGGCCGACACGCCCGCCGGGTCGACAAGTTCGTGGCCTGGGAAAATAACCACATGAAACAGGAGTAAGGCCCATGTACGACGAAGTGCGGAAAACCGATCCGGCCATCGCCGGGATCCTCGACGCGGAACTGGGGCGTCAGCGCAGCCAGTTGGAAATGATCGCGAGCGAGAACTTCACCAGCCGGGCGGTCATGGAAACCGTGGGCTCCTCCCTGACCAACAAGTACGCCGAAGGGTATCCCAAAAAGCGATACTACGGCGGATGCGTTCACGTGGACGAGGCCGAAACCCTGGCCAAGAGGCGGGCCATGGAACTGTTCGGGGCCGAACGCGCCAACGTGCAGCCCCACAGCGGGTCCACCGCCAACATGACGGCCTACCTGTCGGTGCTGAGCCCCGGCGACAAGATCCTGGGCCTGAGCCTCAGCCACGGCGGCCACCTGACCCACGGCCATCCGGTGAACTTTTCCGGTCTGCTGTTCGAGGCCATCCACTACGAGGTGTCGCAGGAGACCGAGACCATCGACTACGACAAGCTGCGGGATCAGGCCCTGCGCGAACGCCCCAAGATGATCGTGGGCGGGGCCAGCGCCTATCCGCGATTCTGGGACTACGAAAAACTGCGCAGCATTGCCGACGAGATCGAGGCTGTCCTGCTGTTCGACATGGCCCACATCGCGGGTCTCGTGGCCGGCGGGGTTCATCCCAGCCCCGTGCCCCACTGCGACATCGTCACGTCGACCACGCACAAGACCCTGCGCGGGCCCCGGGGCGGCATCGTGCTGGCCAAGAAGGACTTCTTCAAGAACATCAACAAGATGAACTTCCCGGGCATCCAGGGCGGACCCCTCATGCACGTGGTGGCGGCCAAGGCCGTGTGTTTCCACGAGTGCATGCAGGACGACTTCAAGGTCTACGCCAAGGCCATGGTGGACAACGCGGCCGTGCTGGGCGAGGCTCTGCTGGAACAGGGATTCCACCTGGTCAGCGGCGGCACCGACAACCACCTGTTGCTGGTCAACGTGGCCGGCAAGGGTCTGACGGGCAAGGCCATGGAAGAGCTGTTGGAGCACGTGGGCATCACCTGCAACAAGAACACCGTGCCCTTCGACAAGGAGAGCCCCTTCGTGACCAGCGGCGTGCGGCTGGGCACGCCGGCGCTGACCACCCGCGGCATGGGCCCGGACGAGATGCGGCGTATCGCGGCCATCATCGGCGGCGCGGTGGAGAATCAGGACAACGAGGACGCCCTGAACGGTCTGCGCGGCCAGGCCGAAGAACTGTGCAAGGCCTTCCCCCTGTACCCGGGGATGTAACCGCCACCGGCGGGAGGATGAACAGTGAAGTGCCCCAAATGCGGCATTGAGGAAGACAAGGTCGTCGACTCGCGGGCGGTGCGGGATGGCCGCGCCGTCCGCCGTCGTCGCGAGTGTCTGGCCTGCGGGGCGCGCTTCACCACCTACGAGGCCCTGGAAACCCGGCCGGTGCTGGTGGTCAAGCGCAGCGGCGAGCGGGTGGCCTACAATCGGCCCAAGGTCATCGTCGGGGTGACCAAGGCCTGTGAGAAACGCCCGGTGGCCCTGGAGGAGATCGAGATGATCGTGGACCGGGTGGAGGAACGCCTGGTCGAGGAGGGGCGCCGGGAGGTGCCCAGCGAATCCATCGGGCGTTTTGTCCTGGACGAACTGCGCCACGTGGACGAGGTGGCCTATGTCCGCTTCGCCTCGGTTTACCGCAGTTTCCAGAGTGTGGATGAATTTTTCGCCCTGTTGAGCGACCTGCGCTCGGGGAAGGATGACCCCCGGTGACCGACCACCTGGACAACGACTCCCAGCCCGAGGAACCCGTCGGCCCCCGGGACCAGCAGGGGTTCGATCACCTTGAACCGCACCCGGATCATCCCGAGGCCCTGCGCCGCAAGGCGGAGGCCGAGGCCCGCGCTGCAGCGGACCTGGCGGCGGCGGATGCGCCCATGGGCATCCTGGACCACCTGGCCGATCTGCGGCGGGTCCTCATCGATTCCTCCATCGCCGCCCTGCTCGGGGCCGTTCTGGCCTGGTTCGTTTCGGCCCAGCTTTTGGAACTCCTCATTGCGCCCATCATCGAGGAAGGCGTCTACTTTACGGCGCCCAACGAGGCCTTTCTGACCCGTCTGAAGCTTTCCGGGGCGGTGGGGCTCTTCGTGGTGGCCCCCTTCATTTTCTTCAAGATCTACATGTTTATCCTGCCCGGGCTGCACCGGAAGGAAAAGAAGGTGGTCACGCCCCTGCTGCTGGCCACCACCGCCCTGTTCTACACGGGGGTGGCCTTCGCCTACCTGGTGGTCATTCCCCAGGTCATCACCTTCCTGTTGAGCTTCGGGACCTCGGTCATGGAACCCCTGATCGGCGTAGGTCCCTATTTCAACTTCGTTTCGCGGCTTTGCCTGGCTTTCGGACTGGTGTTCCAGTTGCCCATCCTGGTCCTCTTTCTGAGCCTTCTGGGGATCGTCAACCCCCGAATCCTGCTGAAAACCTGGCGGATTGCGATTATCATCATCTTCAGCCTGTCGGCGATGCTGACGCCGCCGGACATCGTCAGCCAGGTCATGATGGCGGGGCCGGTGCTGGTTTTGTATATCGTGTCCGTGCTGGTGGCCATCGCGGTGACCCGGAACCGGCGGAAACAGGATTGACAAGCTCAATAAATTGCGAATATTTGAGAGTTGAGGCGGCGTCCCGGACCGCTTCAACCAAACCCGACGCCTTTCCATTCGAGAGTGGGGATCCATGTCGTTGCTGGACCGCGAACGCATCAAGCTGATTACGCTGCAGAAGAAGATCGGTCCGGCCCTGGCCAAAGTGGACCAGGAGTTCCGTCGTATCACCGACGGGGACAGTCCCCTGACCGGGGAGATCTGCGAGCATATTCGTCAGGGTAAGAGCAAACGGTTCCGGCCCACGCTGCTGCTGCTCGCGGCCCAGGACGACGACGGCCTGGCCCCCGAGGCCATCACCGCTGCCGCCAGCGTGGAACTGGTGCACACGGCCACCCTGGTGCACGACGACTTCATCGACGAGGCCCTGACCCGTCGCGGCCTGCCCTCGGTGAACGAGAAGTACGGCTCCAGCGCCGCCCTCATCATGGGGGACTACCTTTACAGCAAGGCCCTGCACAACCTGTGCGCCGGCGGACTGCACCACGCGGTGGAACTGCTGGCCCGCACCACCGTGCTCATGAGCGAGGCGGAGATGCTGCAATTGGAGCACCGCTTCGACATGGACATTACCGAGGACCGCTACCTGCAGATCATCTACCAGAAGACCGCGTCCCTCATTGAGAACAGCTGCCGGATCGGGGTGTCGTTCAACCGGCGATTGGCCGAGGCCGAGGAGGCCTTCGGGATCTTCGGCTCCCAGACCGGTCTGGTGTTCCAGATCACCGACGACATCTTCGATTATCTGGGCGACGCCCGCCGGCTGGGCAAGCCCACCGGCCAGGACTGGGAGGAGGGGCGCATCACCCTGCCGCTCATTGCCGCCTACCGCAACGCTCCGCCCGAAGTGAAAGTCCGCATCCGGGAACTGGCCGTGGAACGGGACACCGCCGTGCGCGCCGACTGCTGGGACGAGGTCAAGGGCCTGGTCACCGAGTACGGCGGCATCGACTATGCCCAGACCAAGGCCCGCCAGTTCGGCGAAGAAGCCAAGTCCGCCCTGGAACCCGTGGCGTCCGGTCCGCAGAAGGACCTCCTGGCCGTGGCCGTGGAATACGTGATCAACCGCCTCAACTGATTCGGAAAAGAGACCGCATGACCGACAAGGAAAAAACCCCCGGGACGACGGACCCGTCCGCCGCCTTCAGCATGCCCGACGAAACGGCCGGCTTCGCCCTGGCCGAGCGGTGTGTCTGGCACCTGCTTGAGAAGGCCGGCGAAGACCTGGTGATTCTGGACATGCGCGGCCGCTCCGACGTGTGCGACTTCTTCGTGCTGGCCTCCGGCAAATCGGACACCCAGGTGCGGGCCCTGGCCAAGCACCTGCAGGACCACCTGGTGGAGGCCGGGCACAAGCCCAAGGGCATCGAAGGCATGAGCGAGGGCCGCTGGGCCCTGCTCGACTACTTCGACGTGGTGGTCCACGTGTTCAAAACCGATTCCCGCGAATACTTCCAGCTCGACAAGCTGTGGGGCGACGCCGGACGCCTGGACCTGGCGCCGGACTGGTTCGCCGCCGCGGATGTGGCCGGCCGCCACCCTGATCTGAAATTCATCACCAATGCCGGCGATGGCGCCGCCGAATGAGAAACGGACCATCATGATTGAGGATCTGCTGCGCAAGGGACTCCTGGAAAGCCTGGAGAAATACAGCGTCTTCGAGGAAGACGTGACCATCGAGCTGGAGAAACCGCGCACCCGGAGCCACGGGGACCTGAGCACCAACCTGGCCCTCATGCTGGGCGGGCGGCTCAAGAAGAATCCCCGCGAGTTGGCCGGCGAGATCGCTGCGGCGGTGGACTTTCCCAAGGACATCGTCGAGTCGGTGGAGATCGCCGGACCCGGGTTCATCAACTTCCGCATCGCCCGGCCCTGCCAGGTGGACCATCTGATGAACGTGTGGGACCCCAAGGGCGCCCTGCAGGAGATCAAGACGGGTGGCGGCAAACGCATCAACGTGGAGTTCATCAGCGCCAATCCCACCGGCCCGCTGAACGTGGTGTCCGCCCGGGCGGGCGCCTTCGGCATGTGCATGGTGCGGTTGCTGGACGCGGTGGGCTACGACGCCCACGCCGAATACTATGTGAACGACGCCGGGCGTCAGGTGAAGCTGCTGGGCGCCTCCCTGCGGGCCCACTACCTGCAACTGGCGGGCGACACCGTGGAGTTCCCCGAAGGCGGGTACCAGGGCCGCTACCTGGAGATCATGGCCGGCGAGCTCATGGAGCAGGACACGACCGCCGTGCAGAAGGCCGCCAGCGCCTTCAACGACGTGAGCTTCCAGCGCATCAGCGCGCCCGACGGCAACGCCGAGGACTGGCGCAAGCTGCCGGAAACCGAGTCCATCCGCTGCTTCTCCAAGTACGCACTCATGAAGATCCTCGGCTGGCAGCGCGAAACCTGCCACCGCTTCGGGCTGAATTTCGAGACCTGGTATTTCGAGTCGGAACTGCACGAGACCAAGCGCATCGAGCGGGCCATGGAGCGCCTGGTGAAGTTGGGGTCCGTGTACGAGGACGAGGAGGCCACCTGGTTCCGGGCCACCGACTACGGCGACGAGAAGGACCGGGTCCTGGTGCGCAGCGACGGCATGCCCACCTATTTCCTGGCGGACATCGCCTACCACTACCACAAGTTCCAGCGGGGCTTCGAGCACGCCATCGACTACTGGGGACCGGATCATCACGGGTACATCCAGCGCATGCAGGGGGCCATGGAGGCCCTGGGCATCGCGCCCGGCTGGCTGGAAGTGGAAATCCTCCAGCACGTGACCTTCCTGGAGGACGGCCGGCCCATCAACATGTCCAAGCGCAAGGGCCAGTTCGTGACCATGGACTCCCTCATGGAGGAAGTGGGCTCCGATGTGGCCAAGTACTTCTTCCTCATGCGCAAGCCCAACAGCCACCTGGATTTCGATCTGGACCTGGCCAAGGAGCAGAGCCGCGACAACCAGGTGTGGTACATCAAGTACGCCCATGCCCGGATCTGCAGTGTGCTGAAAAAGATTGAGGTGGAGGAGGGGTTCGTGCCCGGCGATCCCACCGTCAAATCCCTCAACCGGCTCACCGAAGACGCGGAGTGGAGCCTGGTGCGGGAACTGGTGCGGCTGCCTCAGGTCATCGTGTCGGCGGCCAACAGCCGTGAGCCGCACCGGCTGACCGGCTACCTCATCGAGGTGGCCTCGCAGTACCACCAGTTCTATCACGAGTGCAAGATCAAGGACCAGACCCCCGAGGTGCGCGAATCCCGTCTGCACCTGAGTCTGGTCACCCGCCACGTGCTGCGGGTCGTTATGGAAATCATCGGGGTCGATGCCCCCGAAAAACTGGAAGAGAAATCCTGACATGAGCATTCTTGTTGTCGGCTCGGTCGCCTATGACACCATCGAAACGTCCCGTGAAAAGCGCGAACGCCTGCTCGGCGGCAGCGCCAGCTTCTTCGCCATGGCCACCCTCGGCCGCACCGAGGTGCGCTGCGTGGGCGTGGTGGGGGACGACTTCCTCCAGTCGGATCTCGATCTTCTCGCCGAACACGGCGCCGACGTGTCGGGTATCCAGCAGGTGCCCGGCCAGAGCTTTCACTGGTCCGGCCGGTACCATGCCGACATGATCGAGCGCGACACCCTGGCCACCGAGCTCGGTGTCTTTGCCGACTTCCAGCCCGAGATTCCCGCCGCCTGGCTGGGCAGCGAATACCTCTTCCTGGCCAACATCCATCCGGCCCTGCAGGCCCATGTGCTGGACATCGTCACCGACGCCAAACTGGTGGCCCTGGACACCATGAACCTCTGGATCGACACCACGCCGGAGATCCTGGCCGACGTGATCGCCCGGGTGGACGTGCTGCTGGTGAACGACGGGGAGGCCCGCATGCTCACCGGAAAGCGTAGCCTGGCTCACGCCGCAGATGACATCCGCGCCATGGGACCGCGCCACGTGATCATCAAGAAGGGGGAGCACGGCGCGCTGTACTTCGGTCCCGAAAGCGTGCTGGCCGTGCCGGCCATCATCCTGGACGACGTGATCGACCCCACCGGCGCGGGCGACTGCTTCGCCGGCGGGTTCATGCGCTCGGTGGCCCTGGCCGGCGCCGACCGGCAGTCCGGTGAAGGCGTTTTCCGTCAAGCCATGCTGGACGGCACCGTAACCGCCAGTTTCTGTCCCGAGGGGTTCAGCATGGAAGGCCTGCTGAAAATCGATGACGCCGCCTACGAGGCGCGCCTGGCTGTCCTCAAGGGCATGATGGTGCCCTGAGGGCCCTAAGGCCGCACTTACCAACGAATTCATGACCTTTTGAAATCACAGGTTGTGTGGTTAATTATCGTGTGATAATATCTATCCTTCGGTTCACCCATCCTTGGTTGGAAGGCCCTCGCCCGGTTTTTCCGACAGGGCCGTCGCCTGTCAGAGGCCCCAGATTGCGGCTGAACCATCTTTTTTTAATACATAGCCGGTTTCGAGGAGCACACTTTGGAGTGGGAAACCAACGAGCGGGACGCCTGGGTGGTTGACGCCCAGCGCTGGATCGAACAGATCAAAGGCGTTCTGCAGTGCAAGATCGACCTGGACGGCGAGGGGGAAATCCTCGGTGTCCATGTAGTCGCCGGCATGGACCGCGAGCCGCGCCATCTGGTGCGGGACGTGGAGAGTCTGCTCAAGGCCCGCCTGGATATCGACGTCTTCTACAAGAAAATCGGAGTGGTGCAGGTGTTGGACAACGGTGAGCCCCAGGCGCCCGTGGCCGAGACCAAACCCGCACCGGCACCCGCGCCTGAGACCGCGCCCCGGCCGGAACTTCAGGCCGCGGCGGTGGCCGGCGGTTCCGGACCCCTGACCGGTGGCGTGTCTTTCCATCCCCCGCAAGACCTGGATGAGGACAGCCCCGCGCCCGCCTTTACAGCCGAACCGGCGGCCGAACAGGCCGCGCCTGCGGCCGCGGATCCCGTCCCCGATATTCCCGACCCCATTCCCGCCGTGCTGTTGGCTGAGGAGGGTGCGACGCGGGTGATCTGCAGCGGGGTGGGTGTGATGGCGTCCGACATGATCGTACGGGCGGAGGTCCAGTTGCGGGCCGGCAGCCTGGAAGCCCGCGGCACCCGTGAAGGGCCCAATCACGCCGGCAGCGACCTGGACCTGGTGGCCCGGGCCGTGCTGGACGCTCTGGGACAGATGCTGGAGGACCCCGTCCTGCTGCATCTCAAGGAGATTCGCCTGGAGGAGTTGGGCGGGCAGATGGTGGTGTTAGTGGCCGTGGATCTGGTGGAAGGGCGGCGCACCGAGACGCTGTTCGGCGCCTGTCGTAGCGGTCACAATCGCCAGCAGGGTGTGGTTTACGCCGTGCTGGACGCCGTGAACCGCCGCCTGGCCCTGCTGGGGCTGAAGGCCGGCGAGGCCTCCGGCTGACCGAATCGGGAAAAATCCACCCCGGACCTTGAACCTGTTCCCCCCTGAACTTATCATCTGCGCAACATGTGCTCCCCTGCGGACGCGCCGACGCGCCCGCCCCCCGTTCCCGGCCGGAGGAATTCCATGAAGTACGCTGACAGTGGCGTGAACATCGATGCGGCGACCCAGGCCCTGGCCCGCAGCAAGGACGCCATCCGGTCCACCTGGGATTCAAGGGTGAAGAACGAGATGGGCGCCTTCGGCGGACTGTTCCAGGCGGCGCCGGGGGAGCCCCTGCTCGTGGCCAGCGTGGACGGCGTGGGCACCAAGGTGATGATCGCCCGCATGGCCGGCCGCTACAACACCGTGGGGCAGGACCTGGTGAACCACTGCGTGGACGACATCCTGGTGCAGGGTGCCGAACCGCTGTTCTTCCTGGACTACTTCGCCACCAGTAAGCTGGAACAGGATGTGCTGCCGGCCATCATCGAAGGCTTCGCCATCGGCTGCCGCGAGAATGGCGCCGCGCTGCTGGGCGGCGAGACGGCCGAGATGCCCGGCGTGTACGGTGAGGGCGAGTTCGATTTGGCCGGGACCATCGTGGGGCGGGTTTTGCCGGAGCAGGTTATCGATGGGAAAGCCATTGCCGCGGGCGACAAGGTCTGGGGACTGCCCAGCACCGGACTCCACACCAACGGGTACTCCCTGGCGCGGGCCGTACTCTTCGACAAAGCCGGCTACAAGGTGGAGGACACGCCCGAGGCCCTGGGCGGCGCCTCCGTGGCCGACGCCCTGCTCGCGGTCCACAAGAGCTACCTGCACGACGTGCGCGCCGTCTGGGACAGGTTCGGCCGCGAGGCCGTGCACGGGCTGGCCCACATCACCGGCGGAGGTTTCTACGACAACATTCCGCGTGTGGTGCCCGACGGGTTGTGCGTGAAGGTCGACGCCACCACCTGGGAGCCCCTGCCCATCTTTCGGCTGATCGCACAGAAGGGCGGCGTGGCCGCGGAGGAGATGTACCGGGTGTTCAACATGGGGATCGGGCTGGTGGTCATCGCGCCGGCGGAGGTGGATCTCGGGGAACTGCCGGATCTGAAGGCCGTGCTGATCGGTGAAGTGGCGGCGGGAGATGAAAAGGTCTCAGTTTCCTTCTAGCGGATGCTTCCGTGATCAGGGTTGCATCGGGTTTCAGTTAGTACCTTATCCGGTTCCTGAAGGCGTTGAAGATCTTCTGCAATGCCTCGATTTCCTTTGTGTCCGAGGTTCCGGATGCTGCAAGGCTCCGGAGCCAACGGTCATACCCGTTTGAGCCAGCTCTGAATTGGTCTCTGGTGACCGGGTTGACTGCTGGACGAAAGTGAAATTTTCGAAAGTCAGGTTCCAGGCTTGCTGCACGAAGGAGGTGCCGGCGGGCACGATCATAATGGCCGAGAGCCATGTCAACCACGGCCGCATTCAACATCCCGTTCCATGACGATCCCCAGTACATCATTCCGTTTCCCACTTCACAGAAAATGGCGGCATTCGGTTCGATGTCGAACAGGCTGTTCCGCCAGTCGACGGATATTCCGTGCCCCAGAATCAATTGGGGACCGAAGGGGACTTCGAGGGAGGCAAATCTCGGGGACCTGAGGACATGACCGGGACCGAGGCGGTCAGCCTGATCGGCATCACTCGCGGAAATGGGGGGCTGGAAGACGTGGACCTCCAAAATCCCTCCATCCAGATGGATGCCCGGTTGAAGAAAAGCCTTGGCCGATTGCTTGGACAACTGGACCGCCCTGACCACCGGATCCGCGGGGATGCCCGGTGAAACCTCTGCCTCCGCCCGCCCTCTCATACCCATTGTTCCCCAGGCCAGAATTACCAGGACCAGGCCGGGCAAAACCCATCTTTGCGCCCGAATCCTGGTGGGGACCAGATGGACGAGGGCCAGGTAGAAACCCGCCACCGCCAGATAGGCCAGATACGGATGAGATTGCTTGGCCAGGGGCAAGGCCGGCGCGAGGCTCAGGAGGGTCCAAGCAAAAGCGACCAGGGGAAAGCGATTCCCCTTGCGGTAAACGGCGACCGCCCAGGCGACCCAAACCAGGAAGAATGCCAGGCCGACCATCCCATAGACGGGATTCATCCGGCTTGTGAACTGAGGGTTGAACGTCGCAACCCACCAGCCGTACTTGGCCAGGTTGTTCAGCAGGGTCACGGCCCCGCCGACAGCATAGGTGTCCCCGGCTCCGTGGGCGAAATGCCGCATGACCAAAAGGCTTTCTCCCAGAGCGGCGAGAAGCAGGATGCCCACGACGGACCATCGGACCCGTAAGTGTGAGCGGGACGACCCAATTCCTGCCATCAGCATGAATGAGAACAGGAATGGAAGCCCGAGTCCGGATTCTTTGGAAAGGAAAGAGCCAAGGGCGAACAGGGCCGACATAAGGACGGCAGTCCGGCCGGAGGGGGCCAGCCAGCGGTCGATGGCGAGGAGCGCAAAGGTCCCGCCCAGGAGTTCCTGGACCCCTGATCCCCAGTAAACCGGAGTGAAGGAGAAGGGAGAGACTGCAAAAAGAAGGGCGGCGAGCAGGGCGGCAACGGGATCAAGCCCCACGGACCGGCCAATCCTGAGGAGCAAAAGAGAAGACAGGAAATGGAGCGCAATTCGGCAGACCGTGTGGGCGGTGGCGCTCAGGCCGAAAATCTCCCAAGTGAAACTCCACCAAACAGTTTGACTTATCCACCTAGCCTGAAATTGGGGGGCAGGAATTGTACCGGAAGCCCTGGCAAGTTGGCCCCAATCATCCAGGCACCACCAGGAATCGAAGGCGTGTAAATGGGCGACGATCGTCACCATCAAGACAAGGATCCCGCTAAAAAGATTGGGCCTGGAAAACTTCATGGATAACCCGTTGGAAAATGTCGGTCCGCCCCTCCTGAAGACATTCTATGATGCGAGGATGGGACGGACCAGAAAAAAGGGCGGAGCCGCAAGGCCCCGCCCTTTCCTTTTGCCCGAGGGTATCAGGCCTTCTTCTTCTGAGTCGCCAAAGACACCACAATCAGCGTCAGGAAGCTCAGCGGAATCGAAATGATCCCCGGCTGCCCCAGCGGATGCAGCGCATCGGCCGCCGTCTTGCCGTAAGGTCCGGCAAACATCGCCGGTCCGGTGAGGATGATCCCCAGCGCCGCCACAATCCCCACAAAGATGGAGGACGTGATTCCGGCCGCCGTCGTCTTGGGCCAGAACAGCAGCATGAGAATGGCCGGCAGGTTCGCCGACGCCGCCACGGCGAAGGCCCAGCCCACAAGGAAACTCACGTTCACACCCTTGAACACGATGCCCAGGATGATGGCCACGATGCCCACGCCGAAGGCGGCGATCTTGCCGGCGCGCACCTTTTTCTTCTCGCTCAGCTCCATGCCCCCGAAGCGGTCCATGAGGTCATGGGCCACGGCGCCCGAGGCCGCCACGATGAGCCCGGCCACGGTGCCCAGCACGGTGGCAAAGGCGATGGCCGAGATGATGGCGAACAGAACACCGCCGAAGCTGAGGGCCAGCAGCGGCGCGGACATGTTGTTGTCGGCCGGGTTGATGGTGCCGGAGATGCCCGCGCCCAGACCCATGAACAGGGTCAGGATGTAGAAGAACCCGATGGCGGCGATGGCCACGATGGTGGACTTGCGCGCGCAGGCCGGGCTCGGCACGGTGTAGTAGCGGATCAGGATGTGGGGCAGGGCCGCCGTCCCGAAGAACAGGGCGAGCATGAGGGAGATGAAGTTGGTCTTCTCCCAGCCCGTCTTCACTTTGAACTTCACGCCGGGTTTCATCTGGTCGGTGCCGCTCACGGTCTTGGGATAGTAGACCGTGATCTTGGTGCCGGCCTCGTCGCCCACCTTGGCCTTGTGCCACTGCTCGATCTTGGTGTCCGGGTGGGTGAGCTTGGCCAGGAAGGAAATGGGGTTCAGGGGCCCGGTGTCGGCTTCGGTTTGCCCGCCGATTTCCTTGACGCGGCCCACGGGCATGAGCAGCCCGTCGGTCTGGCCGTTCACCAGGCCGCCGCCCTGCCACTGGCACTTCCAGAGGGTGTCGCCGTCCTTCACCCACCAGGAGGCTGCGCCGTCCAGGGTGTATTTGACGAACTCGCCCTCGGCATGGACCAGCTGGTAGTCCTGGGCCTGAAGCGTGGCCGCGGTGGCCTCGGTGGGCACGTAGTGGATGGGTTCGCCGTCGTCACCCTTGAGGCCCGGTGTTTCGGTACTGATGCCCCGGAACAACAGGGATCCCACCAGGATGGTGGAGAAGATCAGCAGCAGTCCGCCCTTGAGGAACTGCACGTAGGTGGTCGACGTCATGCCGGCGGTGGCCACGATGGTGATCACGATCACGCCCACGATGAGCACGCCCACCCAGTGGGGCAGACCCAGCAGGGGCACCACCAGGGAACCGGCGCCGTTCATCTGGGGAATCAGGTAGCAGATGGACACGACCAGCGTACTGATGGCCGCCGCCAGCTTGATGCCCTTGCTGTTGAACTTGGCGTCCAGGGCGTCGGTGAAGGTGAACTTGCCCATGCGCTTCATGGGTTCGGCCACCACGAACAGGGCCACGATCCAGCCGGCCAGGTAGCCGATGGAGTAGAGGAATCCGTCGTAACCCAGGGTGGCGATCATGCCGCAGATGCCCAGGAACGAGGCGGCGGACAGGTAGTCGCCCGCGAAACTGATGCCGTTGACGGCCCAGTGGATCTGGCCGCCGGCCGCGAAGTAGCCGGCCGCGCTCTGGGTGCGGCGGGCGAAGTAGTAGCTCAGAAATAGCACCATGGCCACGAAAGCGCTGAAGATGATGATGGACAGGGGCGTTCCGTGGAGGTTCATGAGGCGTCCTCCCCGGAGATGGGCTTGGCCGACAGTTCCTTTTCCTTGGCCGTGCACAGGGCGTTGTAGATCAGGGCCAGGATGAGGGCCAGGATGATGAGGCTCATGCCGTAGACCACGGCCAGGTTCAGCCCGGCCACCACGATGGTCTGCATGGCCTGTCCCTCGGTCAGGACGTTGGTTAAGACGAAGCCGGCGTAGACCAGGCAGTAGAAGAGGAACATCCAGACACCCAGCCGGCTCTTGTACCGGCTTGCGGGATCTGGCGCATTCTCCGTGGCGGGACCGTGATGCATTGAGCGACCTCCTGTGAAGCGCAGGGGGGTAACAAAACAAGCGAGCGCCGGCCCCGGGAAATCGGGTCACGGCACCGCTTGCCGAAGGAACAACGTTAACATGTTTATTATTTGACAACAATTAAAAATACGAGGGTATTGGGGGTATTTGCGGCGGTTCACGATAAATTTGATCCCGTTTTGTCCGGGAGAATCCGGGCTTGATGGGGCGGCCCCGGCGGTCTAGAGTCTGAGTCAGACCGGTTCTCGCTCAACCCGGCCCGCATGACGAAGAGGTCCGCATGAAACGACTCGCCTGGCGCACAGTCCTGCCCGCCTTCCTGGCCATCCTCCTGTTCTCGGGGGTGGTGTTTTTCTACCTCTTGCCGTCGCTGGACCGGGTGGTGATGGACCAGAAGCGCCTCATGATCCGGGAGCTCACCGAATCGGCCTGGAACATCCTGGCGCGCTTCGAGGCGGAGGAGCAGGCGGGCCGGCTGACACGCGACGAGGCCCAGGCCGCGGCCATTGCCCAGGTGCGCAACCTCCATTACGGGCAGGCCAGCAAGGACTACTTCTGGATCATCGACAACCGGCCGGTCATGGTGGTTCATCCCTACCGGCCGGACCTGGAGGGAACCGACCTGTCCGAGTTCGGCGACCCCGAAGGCAAGCGCCTCTTCGTGGAAATGGCCGAAGTGGTCCAGCGGGACGGCGCCGGCTACGTGAGTTACATGTGGCAGTGGAAAGACGACTCCGCCCGCATCGTGCCGAAGCTTTCCTACGTGAAGGGCTTTGCCCCCTGGGACTGGATTCTCGGCACCGGGGTCTACACCCAGGACGTGGACGCCGAGATCAACGCCCTCAAGGGCAACCTCCAGTGGGCGTCCGGGCTCATTCTGGTGGCCGTGTCCCTGTTGCTTTTTTTCCTGCTGCGGACCAGTTTCCAGTCCGAGCGCGGCCGCCTGCGGGTGAGCGCGGCCCTGCAGGTGTCCGAGGAGAAGTACCGGTCACTGGTGGAGTCGGCGGGCGAGTCCATCGTCATGGCCATCGCCGGGGAAGGCCTGTACGCCAATACCAGTCTGCTGCACCTGCTGGGCTATCAGCGGGAGGAATTCGCCGGGCTCGACATCGCCGACATCATTCGCCCCACCGAAGACGAACTGAGCCGGGACCGCCGTCACTGGCAGGCGGTGACCGACGGCGTGGAAGCCCCCACCCGCTACGAGGCCGAACTGGTGCGCAAGGACGGCCGGGGGCTGCGCGTCATGCTCACGCTGTCGCGCATCGTGGTTCAGGGGCGGGCCGGCTTCATGGCCGTGGCGGCGCGCCTGTCCCGTCCGCGCGAATTGGATATCCATTCCGCCGTGAACCTGGACGACCTCGAAGCGGCCAGCCGCCGCACCCGCGATCTGGCCACCCTCATGATGAACCACGGCGCCGATGCCGCCCAGGTCAGCCGCATGCTGTCCGACGAGGCCGACGGCCTGGT
>Ga0209475_10000239_pt1 | contig 149396 bp, 137 predicted proteins | sample tdDd471_FD_187128 | JGI IMG/M metagenome (GOLD analysis project Ga0209475, IMG submission 187128) | Marine sediment microbial communities from the Atlantic coast under amendment with organic carbon and nitrate - tdDd47.1 (SPAdes)... | ecosystem: Environmental > Aquatic > Marine > Coastal >... | reverse complement strand
TATTCTGGTAATGGAGTTGTAGGTACTACATTTGATCCAAACACTGCTGGTGTTGGGGTTCATTATGTAGTGTATTCATTTACTGATTCAAACAGTTGTACCAATATGGATTCAACAATGATAGTAGTAGAATCATGTGTAGGAATTGATGAGAATGGGACATTATCAGGAGTAAACATTTATCCTAATCCAACAAGTAATAATCTTACTATAGAGTTAGGAGTATTATCTACGAAAGTAAACCTTACCTTAACATCAGTAGATGGGAAGATAGTTTATCAAGAGAATAATATAACAACAAATAAAGTAAGTGTTGATATTAGCAGTAACAGTAAAGGAATATATTTCTTAAGAGTTGAAGCAAATAATCAATACAAAGTATATAAAGTGATTAAAGAGTAACACCTTTAAAGCACAATAAAAATCAAAAGCCTCCGAAATTTTTCGGGGGCTTTTTTTGTGTCCAACTCACAATACAATGTTTATATCAATTATTCGTTCAATTATATAATTAGCAGATTTCAAATATATTTACTTCACATAAATTTTAAAGTAATTTAATTATGCATATCAAGTTATTAGTAGCATTAATTTTTTTGAGTAGTTGGGGCTATTCTCAATTGCATACTTATAAATGGACTAATGGAAAAAAGAAAGCTGAAGGGGTTGTTAAAGATGGGCTAGAAGAGGGGAAGTGGACTTTTTGGAGTAAAGATGGTGTTATTCAGCAGGAAGTAACTTATAAAGGAGGAGAATTTGATGGTAAATATATTAATTACAATGACCAGGGTAAAAAACACGAAGAAGGAACATTTGTAGATTCTAAGAAAGAAGGAGTTTGTAAAATTTGGTATGCTAATGGTCAATTAGAAATGATTGGTTATAACAAAAATGGTTATCAAGATAGTTTGTGGACTTTTTACTACCCTTCTGGAAATAAAAAAGAAGAAGGGCATTTTGCAAAAGACGAACGTGTAGGAGAGTGGAAAACTTGGTACGATAACAAAAGCATAAAGGCTATAAGAAATTTTAAAGATGGTTTATTGTATTTGAATACATATTTTGATAAAAATGGGAAAGAAACAGTAAAAAATGGAATAGGAAGTTATAGCGATTTTTATGCTGATGGAACATTAAAAATTAAAGGAGCATACAAGGATGGAAGAAAAACAGGTTTTTGGATAGAGAATGACGAAAATGGCAATAAAAAATCTGAAGGAAGTTATACAAATGGTATTACTACAGGTAGTTGGATTTATTATTGGGGAGATGGGAAGCAACCTCGTTTAAAGGGAAGTTTAGAAAATGGCAAAAAACAAGGTAAATGGGAGTTTTGGTACGAGGGAGGACAAAAACTAAAAGAACTTTCGTTTGTAGATGATAAGGAAGATGGCGAAATGAAAGAATGGTTTGAAGATGGAAAATTAAGTGTGGAAGGAGCTTTTAAAGCAGGCAAAAAACAAGGACAGTGGATATTTTGGTTACCCAATGAAAATAAAGATTTTGAGGGTGGGTTTGAAGATGGGTTACGTGATGGTTTATGGATATTTTATCACGCTAAAACAGGAGAAAAAGATTATGAAGGAACCTATAAAAATGATAAGAGAAATGGAGTTTGGACATACTGGTATCCAAATAAAAAAACTTGGAAAAAAGGAGGTTATTTAAACGATAAAAAAGATGGGGAATGGAAATACTGGAGTGAGCAAGGGCAATTAGTAATGCAAGGGAATTTTAAAAACGGAAAAGAAGAAGGAGAATGGAAAAGTTGGTTTGATAATGGAGCTAAAAAAGATGTTGGAAGTTTTGCTAAAGGCATAATGGATGGCGAGTGGCAAGGATGGTTTGAAAACGGACAACAAGATTATAAAGGATTGTATAAGCAAGGGTTGAAAGATGGTGTTTGGGAATATTGGTATGAAAACGGACAGCAAGAGCTAATGGATACTTATTTAGTTACTACTGAAGCTAAAAAAAGTTACTTGCGTGATAAAGATAAAAAGTATGCTGAATTTACAAGTGATAGGTTGTTGTCGATGCAAGATGGACCTCATTACTATTGGTATAAAAATGGAAATTTAAAAGAAGAAGGCGAATACAAAGAAAATTTTCAAGATGGAAAATGGACGTATTATTATGAAGATGGTAAAAAACAATATGAACAAACTTTTGTAAAAGGGAAGCAAGAAGGGAAAGTTACCAGTTGGTATGCAATAGGAACATTAGAAAGTGAAAAATTATTTAAAAACGGACGTGCTGATGGTAAATGGACTTATTATACTAAAAAAGCAGGAGAAGTAAAGCAAGTTATTTATTTTAAAGATGGTGTTAAAGTAGCTAAATAATAGCTGCTATTTTCTTTGTTTTTTCTTCCTAGAATTCTGGTTTGGAGGTAAAAGTTTATTTAATAAATCTTTCCTGTCGGCTTTCAATAAAGTGTTTCTAATCCAATTTTGGTTTTCTTTTTTGTACCAAAAGAAAAAACGGTTTTGCTCCTTTTTTTCGTGAGCATTTTTAGGTGTTTTTATTGGCTTTAAGGTGTAAGGATGGTAGCCTGAATAATAAATTACTGTAGCTACTGTCATTGGAGTTGGCGTAAAATCGTTTACTTGTTCTAGCTGAAAGCCCATATCTTTGGTTTCAGCAGCAAGGTTTGCCATATCTTCTAGTTTACATTCAGGATGGCTCGATATAAAATAAGGGATTAACTTTTGGTTGAGGTTAAACTTTCGGTTAATGTTATCAAAGTTCTTCTTAAAAGAGTGGAAATACTTAAAAGAAGGCTTTCTCATTACTTTTAACACATCATCTGAAGTATGTTCTGGAGCAACTTTTAATCTACCCGAAACATGATTTTTAACCACCTGCTCGGTATAGTTTTGCAAATCTTGTGGGTCGGCTTTTTTATTAAACTCTGGCACTAGCATATCGTAACGAATACCACTACCAATAAATGCTTTTTTTACTTTAGGGTTATCGTTTACTGTTTTGTAAATATCAGTTAAAGGTTGGTGCGAAGTATCTAAATTATGGCAAATTGTTGGCGAAATACAAGAAGGGCTAACGCACTTATCACATATAGATTGAACTTTTCCTTTCATTTTATACATGTTTGCCGAAGGTCCTCCTAAGTCGCTAATATATCCTTTAAAGTCTTCCATTTCGGTAACCTGTTCTACTTCTTTTAAAATAGATTCTTTAGAGCGGCTAGCAATAAATTTACCTTGATGTGCCGATATGGTGCAAAAGCTACAACCTCCAAAACAACCACGGTGCATATTGATAGAAAACTTAATCATTTCAAAAGCAGGTATGGCTCCGCGTTTTTTATACTTTGGATGTGGTAATCTAGTAAAAGGCAAGTCAAAAGAAGCATCAATTTCTTTTTCGGTCATGGTGTGGTATGGCGGATTAATTACCAAGGTGCTATCGCCACAATTTTGTATTAATCGGTTGGCAAATAATTTATTAGATTCTTGCTCAACATATTTAAAATTAGCTGCAAAGGTTTTTTTGTCTTGCAAACAAGCTTCGTGCGATGATAATTCTAAATCTTTCCAGTTTTTATTTTTAGGTAATTCTGATGATTTTGGACGTAAAAAAGCTGTTTGTTTTACAGTAGTTAAAGAGTTAAAAGGAACGCCTTTTTGTAAAAGTGTAATAACCTCCCGTAAAGGTTGTTCGCCCATTCCATAAATTAATAAGTCGGCTTTAGAATCTTTTAAAATTGAAGGACGAAGTTCATCACTCCAATAGTCGTAGTGAGTAACTCTTCTTAGCGAAGCTTCAATTCCACCAATAACAACAGGCACGTCAGGAAATAAATTTTTTAAAATATTGGCATATACTTTAGTAGCGTAATCTGGTCTAAAGCCAACATCACCTCCAGGAGTATAAGCATCGTTAGACCGTTTTCTTCTACTTGCAGTATAATGATTTACCATAGGATCCATACAGCCTGCAGTAACGCCAAAAAATAATTTAGGGACTCCCAATTTTTTGAAGTCCCTTAAATCATCTTTCCAATTGGGTTGCGGAACAATTGCTATTCGCAAGCCCATACTTTCTATAATTCTGCCTACTACTGCTGCTCCAAATGCTGGATGATCAACATAAGCATCGCCACTAAAAAGGATAATGTCTAAATCGTCCCATCCTCTCATATCAACTTCCTTTTTTGTAGTAGGAAGCCAATCGGATATCTTGTGTGTACGCAATGCCATTTGGCAAAGGTACACAAAGATATTAAGGGGATTATTTGGCGGCTAATTCGTTTACAACAGTTTGTATGGTTAATGCTAAATTATTGGTTTCCTCAGCGTCTAATCTATCATCGGTAATCTGAGCCATAATAAAAACATCATAAATTTCGTCTTCAATAAATTGCTTACGTGCAGCAATTACTTCTTCAAACGATTCGTATTTTCCGATAGAGTAAAGGTTATCGTCAACACTAATTTCTAATACTTGTTCATCATCTGTTTCTTCTAAAATTTTGTCAACAGTTTCAATAGCTGTTACAGGTATTGCTAAAGAATAGTAGTGGTCTAAGCCAGATTTTTGTACTTCAATTAAGTAATTAACTTCTTTTGTAGTAATGCTTTTAGCTACTTTTTTTCCGCTAACCTGAGGCACCATTTCTTCTTTATATTGTAATGAAATGGCTTCTGCTAAAGGAATTTCTATGTGGTTATTATATGCTAAAACTTGAACATTAGTACAGCCAACATTTTCTAATTCAGTTTTTATAGAATCCGCAATGGTGTAATGGGTATATTTTCCAAACTGGTAAAATATTGTTCCGTTAGTTTGGATTTTTCTTAAATAGTGATATTCTTCAATAACTTGTTTTGATTGGGTAATTTCTGAACTTTTAACAGTTAACTGATAAACAATGCCTTTTGGTATTTCTGAGTTGTTAGCTTTAAGGTTTAAATTAAATAAAATTGCTAATGCTAGGGTATATGTATATAGTGCTTTCATGATTTCTAGGTTTTTAAGTTTTACGAATATTTTTGCCGCCTAAATTCTATTAGGAATTTAGTAATAATGGTGTGTTCTAAGAACAAAAAACAAACTAGTTTGAGAGCTCTGTATAATAGTACTAGTAAAGCAACATAATTGTTACAATACTTACAAATTAAAAATTAAATTCTAATTTATTAATATAATTAAAAATTAAAGGTTGATTTAAATTAAAATATAAAATATTATTTCACAAGATTATTTTCAATAGCAAAAACAATAAGTTCAGCAGTAGTATTTACACCTAATTTTTTTTGAATATTATTTCTATGTGCTTCAATAGTCCTTCTGCTTAATTCTAAATATGTTGCAATTTCGTTATTGGTTTTACCTTTAGTAATCCATTTAATAACTTGAAGTTCTCTATCGGTTAGCCCAAATTTATTTTCTTTAGGTTTATCATTAAAAATTAAGGCGTTAATTAATTTAGTAGAAACTTCATTACAATAATATTTATCTCCACTCATAATTGTGTTTATTGCTTCTGTTAAAACTTCTTTAGTGGTATCTTTTAAAACATATCCTTTAGCACCTGCTTTAATCATTTTTAAAATATAAGTTTCTTCTGTGTGCATGGTTAGTCCTAAAATTTTTATGTTAGGATATAACTTCATAATAATTTCTGTAGCATCTACACCATTTAGTTCGGGCATAGTAATGTCCATAATTATTACATCAATGTTTTCTTCATTGTCTTCCAAATAATTAATCACCTCCTTACCATTAGCAGCTTCAGCAACAATGTCGAAGTTTTTTATAGGTTTTAATAATAATTTTAAACCATCTCTTATCATTTGGTGGTCGTCTGCTAGTAATATTTTTATTTTATTCATAATGTTTATTTATTAATATACTGTTTTGCCCATACTAAGGCTTCATCTTCGTTGTTAAACATGCCCATCGGAACATCTTTTTCTGTATTGTTTAATAAAAATTCAGCTATTTTTTTTTGGGTTAAAGAGGTATATATAAATGCAGTTGCTTTAGATAATGCGGGCTGAGAGTTGTAGTATTCTACTGCTTCGTTGTTTATATAATATTCGGGGATGTAGCTAATAAAAGGAATTTTTTTAGTTTCAATTACCGATTTAATGGCAGTAACATTTTCTTTTGCATGTTTTAATTCTGTAGTACCCTCAAAAGTTTCTTGAGGTTTTATAATTAGTAGTCCATCTTGATGTAAACCTATACTAAAAGTAGTAGTATCTATTTTTTTTATAAAACCATCTTTGTTGTTGGGGTTATATATGGTATTGTTATTTGTAAATAATGGTATTTTAATAGACAAATGAGTTCCATTATTTTTTTTACTGATTAAAGAATGTGTCCCATTAAAAGCTTTTACTCGAGCAATAATGTTACTAATTCCTAAGCCATAATTTGCGGTGTTTACATTAAACCCTTTTCCGTTATCTTTTAAAGATAAGAGTAAACCATTGCTAATGGATAGATTAATTTGTATTTCGGAACAGTTAGCATGTTTAACAGCATTATTAATAAACTCTTGAATAATTCTGTATAAAGCTGTTTCTAATGGTTTTTCAATAGGAGGAATATCTTTAGAAATGGTTACTTCAGATTGGATATCGCCAATGTTATTTGTTAATTGAATAATGGCATATTCTAATCCGTATTCAGCTAATGCTGGAGGTAATATGTCGTAACAAATTCCGCGTAGTTGATTAATAGAATCTGTTAAATTTTCTGATAATTCAGTTATTTGATATACCTCTTTTTGAGGAATACTATTTTTTAATTGTTCTAACTTAAATTTTAAAGCGATTAATGTTTGTCCAACTCCATCGTGTAAATCTCTAGAAATGCGTTCTCTTTCATTTTCTTGTGTTTCAACGGTTTTTTTAAATAAAAGTTGGTTGGTTTTGGTTTGCTCGGTAATGTCTTTAATAATGGCTTGGTAACTAATAATATTTCCATAGCTATCGGTAATTATGTTGCCCGATATTAAGCAGGTTTTTAAGTTCCCTTTTTTAGTTATTATTTGACATTCGTAACCATCAATTGTTTCATGTGTTTTAAATTGAGAGATAATGTTACTAGCATCAGTTTTATTGTAAATTAAAGAGGTAAAATCGGTTAAGTTAAGAGCTTGTTCTTTATCTTCAATAAGTTTTAGTGTTGCTTTGTTGTAGTCTATTATTCTGCCCTGAGCATCAAACAAAACTATGGGGTCGGTAGAAGTAGAAAATATTTCTTTGTATTTAAGGTTTAGCTTGTTGTTTTGTTCTTTAAGTAAGTAAAGTTGATAAGCATTTTCTATGGTTAGTTTTAAATCAAACTCGCTCCAAGGTTTGGTAACATAGCGATAAACCTGCCCTTTATTAATGGCATCAATAATGGCTTTAATATCAGTAAAAGCGGTTAATAAAATTCTAATAGGGTTGGGGTGTAAGTCAATTATTGATTCAAAAAAATCAACACCTGTTTTACCAGGCATACGTTGGTCTGCTAATACAACTTCAATGGGTTCGGTTTTTAATATTTCTAAGCCTTCATCAGCAGATCGTGCTGTATAAATTTCAAACTGTCGCCTAAATGTAGCTTTAAAAGCTTGTAGGTTTAGAAGCTCATCATCAATGTATAATATTTTTATTTTATGTTCCATACAATGTTATTTAATAGGAATTTGTACAATTATAGTTGTGCCTTTATTTGGTTCGGTATCAACTGTTATTTTACCGTTATGTTTTTCTATAATACCAAATACTATTGATAAACCTAAACCAGTTCCTTGCCCTACTTCTTTAGTAGTAAAAAATGGGTCAAACATTTTTTCTTTGGTTTCATCATTCATACCAATTCCGTTATCTTTTACTTTAAAATAAACCCAGTTTTCATCAGCATAAGTTTGTATTTCGATTTGTGGTTTTTCGCCTGTAAATTTTTTTTCATTAACTGCCCCAATGGCGTTATCAATAATATTCATAAACAGTTGGTTAAGTTTGCTCGGAAAACATTCAATACGAGGAATTTCAGTTAACTCTTTAGTTAATAGAATATTATTTAGTTTACTTTTTATCAGTACTAGGGTAGATTCTATACCATCATTAATACTTACTTTTTGTTGCTCGGCTTCATCTAATCTCGAAAAGTTTCTAAGTCCTAATACAATATCTTTAGTACGAGTTGCACCATCTTCAATGCCTTTAATAATTTCGGGTATTTCGGTTTTTAGGTATTCAAAATCTAATTCATTTTTCAGGTTATCTATTTCGGTAAATTTTTCATCAATATTCTTAGTGTTTTTAAGCTCTTCATATTTATTAATAATGGTATAAATGTCATCTAAATCTCGCCTTAAAGGGCTAATGTTAGACGACACAAAATTGATTGGATTGTTTATTTCGTGAGCAATACCTGCGGTAAGCTGACCTAATGACGACATTTTTTCGGCATCTACTAATTGGCTTTGTGTTTCTTTTAAGTTGGTAAGTGTTGTGTTTAATTCGGCTGTACGTTCTTTAACTTGTTGTTCTAATAAGATGTTTTGGTTACGTATTAAATCTTCTTTTTCTTGCTTGTAAACATTAATTCGAGCAGCTAAGGCAAACGATAGTAGTACAGTTTCTATTGCAGAACCTATTTGCATGGTGTAACGAGTAAAGTTGTTGAAAGGGAGAGTTTCTATATTTTTTAAAACAAAAATCATTACACCTAAAAGGAAAATACTCCAAGCAACTAAAAAATAATTTGCAGGTTTGTACCCTTTTTTAACAATCATTATTGCTACAAAAAGCATATAAAATGAAGCTAGACCAGAGCTAGCATTTAACAATTGCCACCCAATCATATCGAAACCAAATAATGGAATTATAATTGGAATTAGATAGATGATATAAAATACTAGGCTAATGGAGTAAAGTTTTTTATAATGATGTTTTACTTTTAGAAAAACATTCATAAATGCTATAGCCGAAATACCACTTAAAGAGCTAAAAAGAAAAATACTGTATTGCGAAAAAATTGGAAAACTTGGCCATAAATATTGAAAAAGATAACCTTGCAGCCCAGTTTGAACTAATAGAACTATGGCAACATATACTACATAATACAAATAACTTTTATCTTTTACAGAGATATAGACAAATAGGTTGTATAAAATCATTACCAACATAATTCCTATGTATATGCCAGAAAGAATATCAATCAGTTTTAATTTTTCGAAAACAACATCTTTCGTTCCAATACTTAAGGGCAAAACAATATCTTTAGTACTTACAACTTTTAGGTAATAAATTTTCTCGGTTTTAGAGGGTATTGTTAGGTCAAAAAAGAAATTAGGGTCTTGATATTTTCTTGTTTTAAAAAGTTTGCTTTCGCCTGTTTTTATAGAATTATATTTGTTAAGATGATTAGGATAAAAAAACTCAATTTCATCTATCATAGGAGTACCTAATTTTAATATTAAGTCTGATGAATTACTTTGGTTGGCAACCTTTATTCTAAGCCAAAAGGCAGATTTGGAAATGCCAAGATTAGGAACCGTTTGATTTGTTGATTTAAAGGGTTTGGAAACAACTTCACTAAAATTTAAACTGTTGGTTTTGTCTTCATAAATAAAAACAGATGAACCTATTTTAATTAACTCAGAAGAATCACTAAAAACAACTACACCCTGTGCTTTAATTTGAAAAGCAACAATTAAAAAGAATGTTGTTAAGAGTAACTTCAAATGTTTTATTTTTAGTAAAAGGTTCATGTTTAACTTCCTTTTTGATTTAAAGGAAAAGAATTATAGTTTAGTTGAGAAATGTTTTTATAAATGAGGTTGTATGAAACTTTGGTATTTAAACCTTTATTGGTTTCAACTCTTTTTTGAATAGGGTTGTTTCTAAGCGAAAGCATGATTTCTTTATCAAATAGGTTTGCTGTTTCTAAAGTAATAGCATTTAATATTCCTATAACATGGGCAATATAGTTGCTATTTGGATAAGGGAAGTCTCCATTATTGCCAAGAGAATTGTCTATAACAAATCCAATTTCTCCAAATAATTTTAGTGTATATCCAGCACAAATTCCAAGCATTGTATTAAATTTTAGCTGAATAGCTGATGAAATGGATGCCCACATTAAATATCTGCTTATGCCTACGTTTTTTACATTTTTAGCTATCCATAAACCACAAGATTCTCCTATTCCTCCATTCAAAGCATAATAATTTACTTTTTCATGAATAGAACTATCCATTTTCCCTATAGCTTCTTCTACAGGCAATGGATGAATTCCATCAGCAATTTGAATTCTAACACCACCTACTATGGTTTTAGAATTGATATCTTGTGCAACAACACAATAAATATGAGGGTTTTTAATCCATTCGTTATTATTAGTTGTAATATTGGTTATGCCATAATCAGTTAATACTTTAACATGTCCAGCAATATATTGGCTACATAATTCAGGTTCATCAACAGCTCTAAATGCAAAAACTTTATAATTATATTCCATACCTTAATAGGTTAAATTCACTTCGTTATTAATAATGTCTTCCACATCAACAAAATACCTCCCCGACTTGGTAAATTGATTCAATAAAATTCTTCGGCATACATCAGTACAAATTCCTCCACCAAAAATAACCCCCGAAGCTAATTGTGGCCATGTGGTAATGGTTTTTCCAATTTCTGGCATAGATTCCATTAATCTTTTTGATGAGGTTTCAGGGCCAAGCATTGCTAACAAAAAAGGGACTTTTTCTAAATTGGTTTTGGCTTTTTTAGCATCTTCTAAATTTAGATGATCAATCATGCCATGCAAAATAGGGAGTGAATTATCTAAATCAAATCGTTCAACATCTGTAGTTCCTCTGTCGCTAGAATTCATTACTACAGGAATACCTAATTTTTTTGCTTCTTGTCGGGCAAAAATTTTGGTAGTTAAACCATCACAAACCTCAATACAAACATCTAGTTTTCCATCTTTTGTAAAAAAGTCGGAAATATTACTTTCTGTTAAACCATCGTGGTAACAAGTAACTTTTAAAAAAGGATCAAACTCAGCTATTTCGCGAGCAGCAACAACCGTTTTTTTAACATTAAAATTAAATACTCCAGTTTGTATTCTGTTTAAGTTTGATAGTTCAATTACATCAAAATCGGTCAATACTAACTCACCACAAACCCGTTCCATTGCAATTGTGGTAGCAATAGCTTTACCCACACTTAATCCAATAATTCCAATCTTTTTTGTTGCTAAAACTTTTTCTTCTTTTGGAGTGATTTTATATTGGTTACGGTTGGTTCTAACTTCAACAAATTCTTTTTCATCTAATAAATGAACAATTCTATTAAGCCAAGGGTAGTAAGCCCAAACCCCATATTTTTTCTTAGGAGTTTCTCCTAAATGAGCACTTATTTTTTGATTTAAGTCTTGTGTTGTAAGCTTTTCTTTAGGGTGTCGTAGTTTTATAAGTTCTTCTAACTGGCTATCAATTTCATCAAACATCAGAATAGAAGGATTATTTTTTAATAGCTCACTAAAATTACTTTCGTCAGTACTATTATTTAGGTTATACAATATTGCTTTATAAGTGTTGTTATTTATAAAATTTGTCGAACTCATCATTGTTATTACTGAAATAGGGTATAAGATTAACGAAAAATTAGGAGTATTTTATAGGTAAATATACTTACCACAAAATGTGGTAAATACCTATAAATTTTTAATTTTGAATTCTTAAATTTACTTCAAATGGGTAATCAAAAAAAGGTGGGAGATAAGATTAACGTGCTTTATGTTGACGATGAGGCAACTAACTTATCAGCTTTTAAAGCTACTTTTAGACGAGATTTTAATGTTTTTATAGCAGAATCTGCTAAGGAAGGAAAGGAAATTTTACAAAAAAATAACATTGAAATTATTTTAACCGATCAGCGTATGCCAGAGCAAACAGGCGTTGAATTTTTGCAATCTATTTTAGAAGAATTCCCAGATCCTATACGCATTTTAGTTACAGGGTATAGTGATATGAGTGCGGTTAAGGATGCCATAAATAAAGGGCAGGTATATAAATACATTGAAAAACCTTGGGATAATGATTTTATGAAAATGATTATTGAAAAATCTTATGAGGTTTATAGTTTGCGAAAAGAGAACCAAGAGTTAACCAAAAGTTTACTTCGAGCCAACGAACAATTAGAGTTTATGTTAAGGCAAAAATTGATTTCTTAAAACATTATTTTAACAAATAGTTATTTTTTTAATAAAAAGGGTTACTTTTTCATTTTGAGATTGTATTACTATCAGAATGCAGAAAAAATTAATCTTTATTTTAATGTTAACTATTAGTATAGTTAACGGTTATAGCCAAAGCAAAGCTTATGAGCTACCAGTTTACTATGGTCAATTTTTTAACGACCCTCAGATAAATACGTTGGGTTTTAATAATAAATCAGATTTAAAAATAAGTTTAGCTCACAGAAGAAACAGTAATAATTTTGGAGGAATAAATACATCACTTTTTTCAGCACAGTTTAAGCTGAAATCTAAAAAAGAAAGTTCGCACCATTCAGCCGGGTTAAAATTTGTAAGTGATAAAGAAGGCTTTTTGATTAGAAGAAATAGAGCAGCATTAACCTATGGAAGGCATCTAAAAATGAATGAAAAATTTAATATTGCAGGGGGTTTTAGTGCAGGGTTTTACAATTTTTCAATTACATCTAACGATGTTACAGGAGGGTATTCAAGTTATGCTTTTGATGGTTCTTTTAGTGTTGCGATGTATAATCAAAAAACTAAACTTGGTTTAAGTATTAATCAATTTACCAATTCTACTATACAACCAGTTAGTCAAGAAATTATTTTGATGAGACATTTAAACTTTTTTGCAAGTCATAACTTTAAAATTGGCGAAGAGGTAAATTTTATTCCAAATATTATAAGTAGGTATAGTAGAAATGATAATTCGATATTTACTGGTTTTGCAGCTTCGTTTGGGGCTCAATTTTTATTTAAAGAAAAATTTATGGCTGGAGCTAGTGCCGAAAAAAGTAATGGATATTACTTTTTTGGAGGCTTTGAGCAAATTCCTTTAGGAAGTTCAAAAATTAATTTGACCCTTTCGTACTTCGTTCCTAACGGAAAAAATTTACGTTCTAATGTTCAACTTTTTGAAGTATTTATATCAAGCGATATAAATTTTAAAAATAATAAGAACTAAAGGGTTACTTTTTGTCAATTTGCTTGTAGTACTAATAAACAAACACTATTTATTATGAAAACCATTAAATTAACTTCAGTACTTATATTTTTAATAGTTGGATTTTATTCGGCAAATTCTAAAGCACAAGATTGCTTGAATATAGCTAATATGACAGCACCTGTTGCTGATTATAATAATGATTCAATTTATCCAATAGGTTCAACCTTATTAAATACGGGAGATTTAAGTTTAATTAAAACCAAAACTGGATCTTGGACAGCTCCAGGGTATTTTGAGCAAACTACGTTTAATAATATTAGTCCAACCCAATTATTTCATCATGGTTATTTAACATTTGATGTTTCAAGTGCTACTTATTCATGTAAAAAATTAAGTATTGAAGGTTTTGCAGAAAAAATGATTATCGGTAATGATACTATTGTTACAACTCCAGGATTTAATCCTTATAACGGTAATGGTTTTACAATTGATACTTTAGCTGGTGGAGGTTTTGTAGTTACAGGAAATTTTAATGCTGTAACTACATGGGTACCAACAGGGATACTAACTGGAGCTTGTGTTGAAAGTTGTTCTGTTTCGAGTGGAAACTGTTTAATGGCAAATGACTTAGATAGTACAAAAGTTCATTCTTCTTCTGGAGGGTATAATAATGATGTGTCTTATCCAGCAGGATCAGTGCTAGCAACGCAAGGAGATATTAAGTTTATTAAAACTTTAGGGTATAATTCTTCAATATCTCCGAATACTAATATTGGCTCTGTGGGAGGCGGTATGGTTTTGTTTTGGGGAACTATTACCATTGATGTTTCAGCATCAAGTTTTACTTGCAAAAAATTAAGTTTTTATGGAGATGGTGGGGGGCTTACAACCATTTATGCTGATAATGATACTGCATTAACTAGAAATGGTTATACTGTTACACAAATTGCTACTGGACATTACGAAATTGAGGGTAATTTTAACTCGATTACTTTTTCAGATCAATCAACCAGTTATTTTAATTCAGTTTGTTTAGAAGATTGTTCAGTCTCATCAGCGTGTATTGATTTTCAAGATACTACTTTACACAAAACCATTCTAACTACACAAAGTAGTTATGGAACGCCATGGTATAGTAAGAATGGAGTGTCGTTTAGTTCTAAATACTTTGATTATTCAGGAATATTTAACAACCCAGGAACAGTAACAATAGATGATCATGTTACTGCAGGATATACTGGATCTAATGGTAGTTCAAACTATGTAGGAAATATTTTTTATCAAGGAGATGTTATCACTCAAGTTGATTTTTCAGGGTTAGCTATAAACCCTAAAAATATAGAGTTTGATGTGAATTACATTTTAAATAGTAGTTCAGTTAATCCATATTTTATTAATGGGCAAGCTCTAAATAATTTGCCAGCTGGTGTAACTTATACGGCAACACCATTAACTAATGGTTTCCATATTACCATTACTGGGAATGTAAACACTATAGAAATTCATGGCTTTGAAGTTGGAGTTGATAATATGTGTGTAGATAGTTTAATTACAAATTCTACTAACTGTTTCGATATGAATGCAAGCACATTTACAGATACGCCAACGAACTATAATAATGATACTACTTATCCAATAGGTTCGCCTTTTGTTACACTAGGAGATATTCAAATTATTAAAACAAAAACTGGTGCATGGATGCCAAACTTTGAACAATCAACAATTAATCAAATAAATGCTAATGATATTTGGTATCATGGATATATAACATTTGATGTTTCTAACTCATCTTATGTATGCAGAAAGTTAACTGTAATTGGAAATGCATCTAAAGTAATTATTGGTAATGATACTATTTTAACAGCACCAGGTTTTAATCCTTATGTAGGTAATGGATATGTTGTAGATACTGTTAGTGGAGGATATGTTGTAACTGGTAACTTTAATGCTGTTACACTTCATGAACAAACAAGTATTTACACTTCGGTTTGTTTAGAAGATTGTTCAGTAAGTAATAGTGGATGTATTGATTTTCAAGATACCTTAATGGGAGTATCTGTTCCAATAGCACAAACTAATTATGGAGCACCATTTTACAGTAATAATGGAGTAACATTTAGGGCAAAATACTTTGATTATACAATGATGAATATGCCTGGAGATGTAAACATTGCAGATGTAAATACAACAGGTTATGGTAATGATAATCCAAATTATGTAGGCAATATTTTCTTCCAAGGAAATGTAATAACACAAATAGATTTTACAGGAATAGCAATAGCTAATAAAAAGATAGAGTTTGATATTAATGGAGTTCCAAATAACTCTTCAACGAACCCGTATTACATTAATGGGTTCCCATTAAATTCATTACCTGCAGGAGTAACTTATTCATACACGGCTTTAAGTGCAGGCTATCATGTAGTTTTAACAGGTAATATTAATACAATAGAAATACATGGTTTTGAAAGAGCTATAGATAATATTTGTGTGGATAGTGCTGCTAGTCCGTGTAATAATTCGATAGGATTTACATATACGATTACTAATAATGGAGTTCAGTTTACTAATACATCATCTCATACGCCAGCTACAGCAGATCAATTTATTTGGGATTTTGGTGACGGAAATAATTCGGGAAATAATAATCCATTACATAACTATACTTCACCAGGTACTTATTATGTATGTTTAACTATTGTAGATTGGAATTGCCCTAACCCAACAATGCACTTGTGCGATACAATTGTAATCAGTGGTTGCCCTAATGGACATAGAATTATTACACCAAATAACGATGGTGAAGCCGATGAAGTTTTTATACCAAAAGGCTCTAAAATTTATGATAGAAATGGGTTTTTAGTAAGAAAAATTATGCAAGATGTAAATTGGAAAGGTAGAGATGATAATAATCAAGAATTACCTATGGGTTACTATACTGTAACATGTGGTAATGGAGATGGAGTGTTTAACATTACAATTGTAAAATAAAGTAACAAAGCGAGGCTTAAAACTTCGCTTTACTTTTTATGAAATATACAGACAAAGAAATTATTGAAGCTATTAAGAAAGGAAATGCTGATGAAGTGTTAAACTTTCTTTACCAAACCGTTCAGTTTAAAATAAAAAATTGGATTCTTAAAAATAATGGAAGTGAAGAGGAAGCTCAAGACATATTTCAAGATGCTGTGCTTTCTTTTTATAATTATGTTTTAGCAGGCAAGTTTAACGAGGGGAAAAGTGTAGAAGGCTTTGTATTTACTATTGGGCGTAACTTATGGGTTAATAGAGCCAAACAAAAACAAAAAATAGTTACGGTAACTGAAGAGCAAGAATATAAACTAGACATTGCTGATGAGAATGATTTTTTAAAGCAGTCTATCGATGAAGAAAAAGCAAAAAAGATAGAAGCTTTATTAAATCAGTTAGGAGAACGGTGTAAGGAATTATTAACTTATAGTATTTTTTATGGCTTATCAATGGTAGAGATTAGTGAAAAAATGGGCTTTAGTAATGCTAATGCAGCAAAAACTAAAAACTATAAATGCAAGCAACGCTTGATTAAAATTATTGACAATAATGATAATGTAAAAAGCTGGTTATATTAATGGAAGATATAAATAGACATATTGAAATTGATAATTATCTTAATGGAAACCTTTCTGTTGAAGAAAGAGCAGCTTTTGAGAATAAAATGAATAATGATTTAGGTTTAAAGGATGAGGTAGAAGCCTTTAAACTTGCAAATGATGTAATAAAATTAGGCGCTCAAGTTGATATAAAATCTAAACTTCAAAACATTCATAATAATCACTTAAAAGTCCAAAAAAGGAAAAAGTGGGGATATGGTGGAGCAATTTTATTATTCCTAATAATTTTAATTGGAGTTATTGTAAACCCATTTTCATCCAATAAAAAATTAGCTGATAAAAAGGATGTTAAAACTCCAAAAACTATTTTACCTGTAACAAATAAAACAGAAGATAAATCTACAAAAAGCCCTGAAAATAAACCGACTGTTACTCAAAACACATCAGCATCAATAGATACAGTTAGACAATTATTACAACAGAATAACGATACTGTAATATTAACCACAGAAGAAACACCAATAATACTACAAGAAAATAATAAGCAGCAAGTTACAGAAAACAAACAAAACAAAAAAGGAGATGAACATAATGAAAACCCTATAAAATCTGATAAAACTAAAGAAAACCCTTGCAGTAAAACTGAAGAAATTACACCACAGTATAATATTACTTTACCATGCTTGGGACACAAACAAGGCAGTTTTGAATTGTTAAGCTCTACAGACAATACAGTTCATTTTTCTGAATATTCTTTAGATGGCGGAAAAACTTTTGTATCAAATAATGAAACTTCTCAAATAAATAGAGGAATATACAATGTTATAGTAAAAGATGTGCAAGGATGCTTAACAAAAGCTAAAAAAGTTAATGTAAAATACCAAAACTGTAATTTTGTTATCCAACCTTCTTATGGAAAGTTTTTAGAATTAAGTTTAGCTGAATACATTGATTATCCAATTCGTATTGAAATAAGAAATGCGAGGTCGGCTCAAGTTGTATATCAAAAAAATATAGGCTCTGGTGACAATTTTATATGGGAAGGAAAAGACCAAAGTAATAGCGATTTACCGTTAGGAAATTATGTTTATTTCTTTATTTCTGAAACTGAGGGGTTAATTGCTCAAGGACAAATTACGGTCGTTAATTAATTAAAGCATACCTTTGAATTTTACCATTTCACATAAAATTTATGCAAAAGGATATAGCCTTATTTAACGAATTAATTAATCAATTATTAAAAGACGAACAAAACCATCCTGTTGCCAAACACATTCCTTCATCAGAATTATTTGAAAAGTTGGATTTATCGGTTTCTGAAAACCCTATAGACGAAGATAAATTTAAAACAGTTTTACAAGAGTTGGTATTAGCAACTCCACGTACAGCAACCAATGCTTTTTTTAACCAACTGTTTGGAGGAAGAAACTCTAAAGCAATTTTGGGGGATTTGTTGGCGGTAATGCTAAATAATAGTATGTACACCTATAAAGCTGCAGGACCTCAAATAGGGGTAGAAAAAGCAATTTTAGATGAAGTATGTAAAATTATTGGTTGGGATAGTAATGCTGGAGGAACTTTTGCTCCAGGTGGTTCAATGACTAATTTTATGGGAATGTTAATGGCAAGAGATGCTTTTAATGAAAAGTTACGATACGAGGGTGTTTCTCAAAAAATGACAGTTTATACCTCTAAAGATTCTCATTATAGCATACCTAAAAATGCTGCTTTTGCAGGTATTGGAAGGGATAGCGTAAGATACATTTCAACTAACCACAAAGGAGAAATGGATGTTAACCATTTACAAGAAACTATAAATAAAGATATCGCACAAGGATTTTATCCTATTATGGTTAATGCTACCGCAGGAACAACTGTTTTAGGAGCTTTTGATAATGTAAAAGATATTTCACAAATATGTGCCGAACATAATGTATGGTTGCACGTTGATGGAGCTTATTGCGGTTCGGTAATTTTTAGTAAAAAGTATAAACACCTAGTTGAAGGATTAGACAAAGTAGATTCGTTTAGCTTTAATGCTCATAAAATGATAGGAACACCTTTAAGTTGTTCTATTATTGTTGTAAAAAATAAAAAACATTTATACGATTCTTTTTCTAATGATGCGAGTTACTTATACCAAACCGACCACGATGAGTTTAATTTAGGAAAAACATCATTGCAATGTGGCAGAAGAAATGATGCTTTAAAGTTTTGGACTTTATGGAAAAGTGTTGGAACAAAAGGGCTAGAAAAAATAGTTGACCACCAGTTTTATTTAGCTGATGTAGCTCGAGATTACATTAAAAATAATTCAGACTACGAATTGTATAGTTATGATGATTCAATTTCTATTTGCTTTAATTATAAAGGAATTTCTGCCCGAGAATTATGTACCTTACTTTATGAAAAGTCAGAATTGTTAGTTGGCTATGGTTCTTTTAATGATGATGAGTTTATCCGCTTAGTAACCATAAATGCTCAAAATAAACAGGAAGATATTTTAAACTTTTTTAATGTACTAGAAGAGTTTTTTGCAAAAAACAAAAGCCACCTCATTTGAGATGGCTTTGTGGGCCAAGGGTATGAATTATCGAACTTATTGAGCGAGGACATTAAGATTTTAATTGAAAAAAATTAATGCGACAGAACCTGTGATGGAATCATACCTTCCTCCGATTATTGAAATTATAAATACAGACCAAAATTTTAAAATGTAATATTTTAGATTATACGGATGATTCCTTTAACTCAGATTTGTTTCCTTTCGTCCCAAATCCTATAATACATTGAGAAGTTTCAGTGTGTTTTGGTTTTTTTGTTCAAAATGATTATTTTTATCTACTTATTGAATGACTCTATGTTAAAAAGAAGTATTATACTTGGTTTCTTTCTGATCAGCATTGGTTCTTTTTGTCAAGTAGACGAAAATTATGATGGTATTTATTCTAAGGGAACCATTCCCGAAATTATTACTAACCCAACCTACCAAACATACGAGGATTCATATGAGTCGGGGAAAGAGGTAACTGATACCAGAAAAGAACAGAACATAAAGAAAGATTTTGTACTAAGTTCTAGTTATTATATTAATGATCTATTAGTGTCCGGAGATGTTGTTTTTGGTCATGAGGTTTCAGCTTATTTAAATCAAATAAAGAATAAACTGATCAAAGATCGAACGTTATCTGATGAAATTCAGGTCTATTTGATTAAATCTTCAGCCGTTAACGCATTTGCTACTCATGAAGGTTTGATTGTTGTATCAACAGGTCTCATGGAAAGATTAGATAATGAAGCACAATTAGCCTATATTATTTCTCATGAGATAAGCCACGTTGTAAAAAAGCATGGGATCAATGCTCATGTTGAAGAAAAAATTCAGGAAAAGACGGATAAGGAATATAGAAAGAAGACCAACCTCGAAAAATACCTGCTGGTTTCATCCAGATCTAGAGAACATGAGTTTGAAGCAGATGAATACGGATTTAACTTTTTTAAGAACACGGAATATGATGCAGGTGCCCCAAAAGAAGTTTTTGAGATACTTAAAAGGTCATACTTACCTTACAGAACAGAATCTAAAATAAATAACTTCTTTAGCTCAACTATTCATGAAAAATTGGGTAAGTCAACTGATTTTTCTGAAGAGATAGTTGATTCTTTAGAACGAAAGATGATGGAATTACTGTCGTCACACCCCGTGCTAGATGAAAGGATCGCAAGAGCAAATAATTATACTAAAGACCTGACCGGACAGAAGAAGTTCATACTTTCTGAAAGTAGCTTTGAAAAGGCTCAAGAGATGTCGAAATTAGAAACGTTGAACCAGCTGATCAATGATCATTTATACGAGCAGGCAATTTATAGTGCCTTTTTGTTGAATGAAAAATATGGAGACAATAAATATTATAACAAGCTTAAGTTAAGATTGTTCTATGAAATGTGGAGTCTGGGTATTGCAAAAGTCTCTAGTGATTTTACCAACGATTATGGGATCGATATGTCTAAAGCAACACAAGAAGACTTGAAAACCATGTTAGTTGATGTGCGGGATAACTACAAAGAGCAGTGGCCCAACGACATTTATTTAGAGCAGATCAATAAACAACTGGATGGCACCTTGTCGTCCATGAAAAAGCAATTTGAATCATTTTCACATATTGGGCAAGGGGATGATGCACGAGACGAATTCTTAAAAAAATGCTGGAAATCCTCAAAAGGGAAAAGAATTGATAAAGTTTTAGTGATCGACCCTCAGTGGGTATTTATGGACAATAAAGTAGGACAACATTTTGTGAGATCTGAAGTTCAGGCCGAAAGGTTTACAGATATTGCTAAGGTAAATGCAGAAAAGGCTAAATTAGAAGTGGAAGTTTTGAGCTATAATTACTTGGTTGACAGTGATGTGAGAAAATATAATGAGCTAAATTTATTGAGAGATTATAATAGCTTTATTCTTGAAAATGAAGGACAACTTATCTATCCGGGAATAGAACAAGTTCAGCAAATATCTAAAAAGTATGGTACAAACAATCTGGTATTTTTAGGGTGTTATACTAATCAATTTAAGAAAAGTATAGGTGTAAAATTATTCTTTGGAGGGATATCTTTATTGCCTGCTTTGATATCACCATATTTGGTTCCCGTATATGCACCGGCAATTATGACCAAGGTATTGGTTCCTGAGTACGACACCTATCTTTTGTTTCAACTGTACGACACGGAGAATATATCAGTAAAATTTGTAGATGCTGCGACTATCGATAAGAAATCATCGAAAACCTTGTTGAATTATCAATTCTACAATTATTTTAGATTAATACGAGGGAGGAAATAACTTATGTATTCAAAAGTAATGTTATTAATATCGATATTGAGTATAGCTACTGTGAGTCTTTCCCAAAATTTTGGTTATCAGGGAAGGAAGTTAGAGCTTAGTGTAGGAACTGAAGTTACCACTAACCCAACTTATGCCTTTTATGCACGATATGGAGATAATAATGATGAGCAGTCTGGTTTAGGAATAAGTTTCGCTCCTACGGTTGGAGCAAGTTATCTTATTACAAAAAGGTTTGGATTAGGGCTGTTTATAGCAAAACAAAACTTATTTGTTGGTTATAGAACACCGGATGCAGGCTCATTTAATTTTAGTGCTGATGTGCTGGATGACGATGCTCCAGTTGATCTTTATAATATAGCATTTAGGATAACGGATAAGAACCGATACAGAGGATTGACAAAAAAAGAGATCAACATAAGATTCTACGTGAACAAATATATCTCTAATGCTTCCAGTTATATTCAATTAGGGTTTGGTATGTATGATGTTGAAGCTGATGATAATGAAGTGTATGAATATGGGTTTTATGATTTAAAAGGAGCCCCCATAAATGTAGGTGATGTTGCCGAATCCAAACAATTAACAATCTATGAATTCAAATCCAATACCCAAATACCAACATTTAACTATATATCTTTTGGGTACTTTTTCAGAAAAGAGCTTCTTATGGATGGACTGTTTGTAGATTTTGGTATTACACTAGCTCCACTAATCAAACATTCTAAAGCCGAAGAAACAACAAGTAGAGGAAGGTCAACTTTTGAGTATTTTTCTGATGAAGGTTTAACGGATGAGGCAATAGAAAAGTATATTGTAACAAACACTTGGATGTATGTTAGAAGACAGCAAGGAATTAAAACACATTTAAGAATTAGCTATTTATTTTAAACCCGATGAAAAAACCATTATTTATACTTTCATCAACACTAATGATCTTGTTTTCATGCGAAAAAGAAACATTGATCATGGATGATTATTCAACCAAGTCTTATCAAGAAGTGATTATAATAGATTCACTTTTTAAGGATAGTATGACCTTATCCTATTTTGATAATATGGGGGTAAACTACCTTAACTTTGATCTTACGAATATCACTGTCGCTACTCCCCAAAATGATAATGACTTTTACATTAGCGGACAATTTGATGTTACAAATCTTTTAAGTAATCCAATGACTTCCTCATTTTCATTTCATTACATACCACCTGGTAATACTTCATCTTCATGGCATGGATTTTTATACTGGAATGATAATATTGGAACGACATACTATTCGAATTCAAACCTAAACGCTATGCTTTATTCAATGGATAATTTGCAATTGCACACTTCGGGGGATTATCAACTGGATTCTGTTACCGTTACAACCACTATAAATACAAATTGTGATTCTCTTTTTGGAAACCCATCTTACGCACGTTTTTATCCTAAATAAAGAGTCGATTTTTAACTTTTTTAATGAGAATTTTATTAAATAGAAACTCCCAGCAGTTCAATACTACTGGGAGTTTCATCTGTGGGCCCACCAGGGCTCGAACCTGGGACCCCTTGATTATGAGTCAAGTGCTCTAACCAACTGAGCTATAGGCCCATTCTAAAATTAATTAGAAATAGGCTGCAAATTAACGGATAACTTGTTAATTAACCAATTATAAACTTTACTATTTTATTAGTTTTGTTTTGTTATGGAATTAAAAGGAGTAAAAAATATTATTTTTGATTTGGGAGGGGTAATTATAAACCTTAATCAAGATTTAACTCATCAAGCATTTCAAAACCTTTTTTCGTCTAATATTAATCAACTTACTGAGCAAGTAGATAAAGATAATTGGTTAGAGCGTTTTGAATTGGGAGAGTTTTCCTCTAATGTTTTTTTAGAATACTTCAAAAAATTTAACCCTAATGTATTAACCCAACAGCTAAGTAATGCGTGGAATAGCATGTTGTTAGACATTCCGAAAGAGCGAATAGCACTAATACAAAAGCTAGCCAAAAAGTACAATGTGTTTTTATTGAGTAATACTAACGAAATACATTATTCGTTTATCGAACAATATGTAAAACAACATTTTGAAGAGTTAGACTTTAACACCATTTTTAAAAAGGTGTATTTATCGTACCAACTAAACCTTCGCAAACCAAATAAGTCTATTTTTGAATTTGTTTTAAACGATGCCAATTTAATTGCTCAAGAAACATTATTTATTGATGACACGCTTGAGCATATTAATACAGCAAAACAATTAGGAATACAAACTCATCACTTAAATTTGCGCGAGAACCAAAACATAAATCAATTGCTTAATGAATATTAACGGAAAACATCATCATACCATTTGGGTAAACGAAAATAATTCAGAACTAATTCAGGTTTTCGACCAGCGTTATTTCCCACATAAAATAACTGTTTTTGATATAACAACTACCGATGAAGCAGCTTTTGCCATTAGAGAGATGGTAGTTCGTGGGGCACCATTAATTGGTGTTACAGCAGCTTACGGAATGTATTTAGGATGTTTAGAAGCTAAAGCAGAAAGCAACCCTGAAGAATATTTAAAAGAGGTTGCTAAAAAGTTAAATGCTACACGACCAACAGCGGTAAATTTAGCATGGGCAATTAAAGAAATGCAACTAGCAATACAAGAGGTTGGTGATGCGAATGAACGGATAGCAGTAGCTTTAAATCGAGCTAATGAAATTAAAGAAGAAGATATTGCTATCTGCGAAAGCATAGGAAAATTTGGAGTGGAATTAATTAAAGAAATTGCTGAAAAGAAAAGCGGTAAAACCGTAAATATTTTAACGCATTGCAATGCGGGTTGGTTAGCAACTATCGATTGGGGAACAGCAACTTCTCCCATATATCAAGCACAACAATTAGGAATTGATATACATGTTTGGGTAGATGAAACTCGTCCGCGAAACCAAGGAGCTAACTTAACGGCTTTCGAATTAAATCAACAAGGTGTAAAGCATACGTTAATTAATGATAATACTGGCGGACATTTAATGCAGCACGGAATGGTTGATATAGTAATTGTTGGTACAGATAGAACTGCCGGAAATGGAGATGTTGCCAATAAAATAGGAACTTATTTAAAAGCTTTAGCAGCTCACGATAATAACGTACCTTTTTATGTTGGATTACCATCTTCTACTTTAGATTGTAGCATTAAAAACGGAGTAAGAGATATACCGATAGAAACGCGTAGTGAAGATGAGGTAAAATATATACAAGGAAAAGTAGAGGGAGAAATTAAGTCTATTTTAATTTGCCCTGAAACAACCCCAGCACTTAATTATGGCTTTGATGTAACGCCTGCTAAGTATGTTACAGGATTAATTACCGAAAGAGGTATTTGTGAAGCTTCGGAAGAAGGAATTAAAGCCTTATTTCCAGAAAAATATTGAGCTATGATAGATGAAGGAGTAATAAAATTTAATTGCAATTGGGAAGATAATGACTTGCCAATAAATGTGCCTGTTCAGCTAATGGAATGGCGAGATAAAATGCACGAATTAAATTTAATTGGCGAGTATAAAGACATTCAAATTGGTTATGGAAATATCAGTATAATTACCCCTTTAGGCATTTTAATTTCTGGAACGCAAACAGGAAATATTTACCCAATTAAAGAAAAAGATTTTGCCTTAGCTACAAGCTACAATATGGCTAAAAACAGCCTAAATTGTGTGGGCAGAATTAAAGCTTCCGCAGAAAGTTTAACACATGCAGCTTTTTACGAAGCAGACGAAGCTATAAAAACGGTAATACATATTCATAACAAAGAAATGTGGGATGCTTTAATCGATAAAATTCCTACTTCAAAACGAGAAGTGCCTTACGGAACTTCTGAAATGGCTTCAGAAATAAAACGCTTATTTAAAGATACTGATATCCAAACCCAAAAGATTATGGTAATGGGCGGCCACGATGAAGGAATTATTGCTTTTGGTAAAAATTTACAAGAAGCAGGTCAAGTGGTATTAAATGTCTTGACACAATTCAATTAAAACACCATTTGCTGATTTAGGGTGTACAAAGCAAACCAATTTGTTATCTGCTCCTTTTTTAGGTTCTTCATTTAAAATTACAAACCCTTCGTTTTTTAACCGCTCCATTTCAGCATAAATGTCATCTACATCAAAAGCTACATGATGTATGCCTTCTCCTTTTTTAGCAATGTATTTAGCAATAGCACTATCAGGATTGGTAGCTTCTAACAGCTCAATTTTGTTTTCGCCAACCTTAAAAAAAGATGTGGAAACACCCTCGCTTTCTACTGTTTCTAATTTATAGGGTTCTTGATTAAAAAGCTTTGCGTAAGTTTTATTTGCCTCTTCTAAATTTTTAACAGCAATACCTAAATGTTCAATTTTCTTCATAATAGAGCAAAAAAAATCCCGACATAAAGTCGGGATTAAAATATATTGAACTGAATTATTTCTTTACGAAAGTTTCAGTTTTGTTATCATAGTTTAAGTAGTAAATACCTTTTTTAAGGTTAGTTACATCTACTTTTTCTCCGTAACCTTTCTTTACAATGTTAGCATAGCTATCATAAACTTCAAATAAAGTTTCTCCTGTAAAAGTAATAATGTCTTTAACTTTAATAGGGCTAAAAGTTATTTCTCCTACTGGAGAGATATATCTTGAAGCTTGAGAATATCTTGGCTTACCAGAATAATCAATTTGTTTTACTCTAAATTTATTTTCTCCAGAGTGAGGAGTAATCTTAAAGTCGTAATTATTTTCAGCAGCAGTTCCGTTACCATCAACTTCTCCAACTTTAATCCATTTGTTCCATCTAAATTGCTCAACAATAAAAGTTAATTTTCCTGTTTCGTTTTTAGTTACCCAATCAAAGTTTCCTTCTTTAGATATTTTCATAGAAACAATTTCGAAAGTACTTTTTGGTTTTAAAACTTCAGGATTTAAAACTTTAGGCTTACAATCATCTTTGTGTTTAATCTTTACAATTACAGGATCTCCAACTTTTAATTGGAAATTAGCAAAATCAATTTCAAAAGCACTAGAGTTAACTTCATCAGTAGTTACTTCTCCGTTAATAGTTACTTCGAATGTACAAAAACCTACACCACTACCTGCAAAAGGGTTTTGAACGTATAAATTTTTACCTTGGTAATGTCCTTCAAGAACAATAACTCCAGTTGCATTTACATGTAATGCAAAGAGTGAAATTAATAAGACGAAAAATAATTTTTTCATAAGTCAATGTTGTTTAAACACGTTATTAGTCTGCAATATTAAAACCTTATTTAAGATATTCAAAATATTTTTAGGTTTTTTATCGTAATAAAAACCAATTTAATCGAATTTGTTAAATATTTAATCTTCTAAATAAGTGTTTTAACTTAATACTTGTAAAGGTAAAAATTGTTTTCGTTTTAAAAATGATTTGAGATAGTTTTTATTCTATTGAAAAAGAGCATTAATTTCGCCTAAAATTTATAACAATGAAAAGAGTAAAAATCAGCGACTTATTAGCTTCTCCTAAAATTGGCGAAGAGGTATTGGTAAAAGGATGGGTAAGAACATTCCGTAGCAATAGGTTTATTGCCTTAAATGATGGTTCTACCATTAAAAATATACAAGCAGTTGTTGATTTTGAAAATGAAGATGAAGCACAGTTGAAAAGAATTACTACTGGGGCAGCACTATCTATTGTTGGAGAGGTTGTTGAATCTCAAGGAAGAGGGCAGTCTATCGAAATTGTGGTTAAATCTTTTGAAGTATTGGGTGATGCAGATGCAGATGAATACCCATTACAACCTAAAAAACATTCGTTAGAATTTTTACGTGAAAATGCTCATTTGCGTTTTAGAACCAACACTTTTGGTGCGGTTACAAGAATTAGACACGCAATGATTTTTGCAGTGCATAAATTTTTTAACGATAAAGGCTTTTACAATATTCATACGCCAATAATTACTGGTTCGGATGCTGAAGGGGCTGGAGAAATGTTTAGAGTAACCAATTTCGATTTAGATAATATTCCGAGAGATGAAGATGGTAAAATAGATGTAAAGCAAGATTTTTTTGGAAAAGAAACGAACTTAACGGTTTCTGGTCAATTAGAAGCAGAATTAGCAGCTTTAGCAATGGGACAAGTTTATACTTTTGGACCAACTTTTAGAGCAGAAAACTCAAACACAACTCGTCATTTAGCTGAATTTTGGATGATAGAACCAGAAGTTGCTTTTGCAGATTTGGAAGACAACATGGATTTAGCAGAAGAAATGCTAAAATATTGTGTACAGTATGCTTTAGATAATTGTAAAGACGATTTAGAGTTTTTAAGCAACAGAGTAAAAGAAGAAGAAAAAGGAAAGCCGCAAGCTGAACAAACAATGGAATTAATTGAAAAATTAAAATTTGTTGCCGATAACGATTTTGTTCGTTTAACCTATACCGAAGCAATTGATATTTTAAGAAATTCTAAACCAAACAAAAAAGGAAAATTCCAATACAAAATTGAAGGTTGGGGAGCTGATTTACAATCGGAACACGAAAGATATTTGGTAGAAAAGAAATTTGAAAAACCAGTTATCTTAACGAATTATCCAGCAAAAATTAAAGCTTTCTATATGCGTCAGGATGACGAATTGCCAGAGGCTAAACCAGGTATGGAAGTAGATACCACTGTAAGTGCAATGGATATTTTGTTTCCAGGAATTGGAGAAATTGTTGGAGGGTCTCAAAGAGAGGAAAGACTGGATGTATTAAAACAAAAAATAGCTGATTTTAATATTCCCGAAGAACACGTATGGTGGTATTTAGATACTCGTAAATTTGGTACAGTGCCACATGCTGGTTTTGGATTAGGGTTTGAGCGTTTAATGCTTTTTGTAACAGGTATGACTAATATTAGAGATGTGATACCTTTCCCTAGAACGCCAAAAAATGCAGAGTTTTAATTAGGAAAGTTGCCTTTATAAATATTTATTGACATCTCCAAGGGTTTTAAACCCTTGGAGATGTTTTAAGTGTTTGTTTTTAAAAAATATTATTCCGTTTTCTTTATCTAAACAAGATAAACTCAAAATTAAATTAGGAAATAACTAAAACAGTAAATACATTTGCTGCTCGTTCTTTAAAAGAAATAATCAGTACCGATTATTCGGTACTTATCAAGAAAGGTGGAGGGATTAGGCCCTTTGAAGCCTTGGCAACCAACTATAAGTCCTGTCCCGAGAAATTCGGGGGTCGGGATTGGAAAACCGGTGCTAAATCCTATTTTCCGCCTCAGGCGGAGGAAAAGATAAGTTGAAAAAAATATAAATTAAACCCCTTTCAACTTATTGTTAGGGGTTTTTTATTATTGATACGTCATTGCGAATCCCGAAGAAGTCGGGATGAAGCAATCTTATTAATGAGATTGCTTCGTCATTCTTCCTCGCAATGATGAAAGAAATAAAAAATGAAAAACATAAAAGAGATATTAAAAGAAAGAATTTTGGTGCTTGATGGTGCTATGGGAACAATGATTCAAAGGCACCAGCTTACCGAGGAAGATTTTAGAGGCGAACGCTTTAAAAATCATAGTTGTTCCTTAAAAGGAAATAACGATTTGCTATCTATTACTCGCCCAGATATTATTAAAGAAATACACGCTCTATATTTTGCTGCTGGAGCAGATATTGTAGAAACCAATTCGTTTAGTGGAACATGGGTAGCACAAGATGATTATGAACTAGCTGAAGCAGTTTATGATATTAATTATCAGTCGGCAAAAATTGCCAAAGAAGTAGCTGATGAATTTACTGCGAAAGAGCCAAACAAACCACGATTTGTAGCAGGCTCAATTGGACCTACAACTAAACTTTCTTCTATGTCGCCCGATGTAAACAACCCTGGGTTCAGAAGTATAACCTTTGAAGAGTTAGTAGGTGCATTTAAAGAACAAGTAATTGGATTGATTGATGGTGGGGCAGATTTGTTGCTAGTAGAAACCATTACAGATACTTTAAATGCCAAAGCAGCTTTATTTGCTATAGATGAGGTTCAAACCGAAAAAGGAACAGATTTGCCAATAATGATTTCAGGAACCATTACCGATGCCAGTGGCAGAATTTTATCGGGGCAAAACACCGAAGCATTTATTGTTGCTGTAGAACATTCTCATCCGCTTAGTATAGGATTAAATTGTGCTTTGGGAGCTGAAGCTTTGCGTCCCTATCTTAAAATAATAAAAGACAAAGGAAATTGTTTGGTCAGTGCTCATCCCAACGCAGGGTTACCTAACGAAATGGGAGAGTATGATGAAACACCAGCATTTATGGCAGAACAGATAAAAACCTTTTTAGATGAAGGTTTGGTAAATATTATTGGAGGTTGCTGCGGAACAACTCCCGAACATATAAAAGCAATTGCAGAATTGGCTGCAAATTATTCTCCTAAAAATTAAAACAACATGAGTTTACATCCAGATTACAGAGGAGATTATCAGTTTAAATGGAGCAATTTGCCGTTTTTAAAGTTAAGCGGATTAGAGCCTTTGGTGGTTACTCCCGAAAGTAATTTTATTAACGTGGGCGAGCGTACCAATGTGGCGGGTTCAAAAAAGTTTTTGCGTTTAATTAAAGAAGGTGAGTTTGAGGAGGCTTTGAGTGTTGCTCGAAATCAGGTAGAGGGTGGAGCCCAAATCATTGACATTAACATGGATGATGGTTTGATTGAGGGTAAAGAAGCAATGGTGGATTTTTTACGATTGGTTGCTGCCGAACCTGATATTGCTAGGGTTCCGATAATGATAGACTCTAGTAAGTGGGAAATTATTGAGGCTGGTTTGCAAAATGTACAAGGGAAATGTGTGGTAAACTCTATCTCCTTAAAAGAGGGCGAACAACAATTTATTGAACAAGCAACAAAAATTAAGAGGTATGGAGCTGCAGTTATTGTGATGGCTTTTGATGAGGTTGGTCAAGCAGATTCTTACCAACGGAGAATTGAAATTTGTGAAAAATCGTACCGTGTTTTAGTTGATAAAGTAGGTTTCCCTCCTCAAGACATCATTTTTGATCCTAATATTTTCCCTGTGGCAACCGGAATGGAAGAACACAGAAAAAATGCACTAGACTTTTTTCAGGCAACAAGATGGATAAGAGAAAACTTGCCAGGAGCTCACGTAAGTGGTGGGGTTAGTAATGTGTCTTTTTCTTTTAGAGGGAATAATGTGGTGCGCGAAGCCATGCATTCAGCATTTTTATACCACGCTATTAAAGAGGGTATGGATATGGGGATTGTAAACCCAGCCATGTTGGAGGTTTATGATGATATTCCGAAAGAGTTGTTGGATAAAGTAGAAGATGTTTTACTAGATAGAGCCGATGATGCAACAGAAAAATTATTGGAATATGCTGATACAGTAAAAGGAGATAAAAAGGAGCAAAAGCAAAACTTAGAATGGAGAGAAGGCTCTTTACAAGAACGAATAACCCATGCTTTAGTTAAAGGAATAACAGACTTTATTGAAGAAGATGCTGAAGAAGCACGAAAGCAAGTAGATAAACCTTTAGAGGTAATCGAAGGGTTTTTAATGAATGGGATGGGTGTTGTTGGCGATTTGTTTGGTGCAGGAAAAATGTTTTTGCCACAGGTGGTAAAATCGGCTAGGGTAATGAAAAAAGCAGTTGCCTATTTGTTGCCTTATATTGAAGAAGCGAAGAAAAGCCTCCCCAATCAATCACAGGGGGCTGGAAAAGTTTTACTCGCAACCGTAAAAGGGGATGTCCATGATATAGGAAAAAACATTGTTGGAGTTGTTTTAGGGTGTAATAATTATGAAGTAATTGATTTAGGCGTAATGGTTTCTTGCGAGGAAATTTTACGTGTAGCCAAAGAAGAACAAGTTGATATCATTGGTTTGTCAGGGTTAATTACACCTTCGTTAGATGAAATGGTAAATGTTGCCAAAGAAATGGAAAGGGAAAATTTTGATATTCCTTTGTTGATTGGTGGAGCAACAACCTCTAAAGTGCATACGGCAGTAAAAATTGAAGAACATTATAAAAAAGCTCAAACGGTTTATGTGTTAGATGCTTCGCGTTCGGTAACGGTGGTGGATAGTTTGTTGAGTGATAAAAAGACCAATTACGTTTCAGAAATTAAAGACGAATATGCACGAGTAAGAGAGAATTACGCTAAAAAGCAGACTAAAAAAGAAATGCTTTCGCTAGAAGATGCTCGTGCAAATAAATTTAAAATCGATTGGGAAAACGAAACCATCAAAACACCTAATTTAATTGGTGTTAAGCATTTTGAAGATTATAGCTTGGAAGAAATTGCTCAATACATTGATTGGACTCCTTTTTTTAGAACGTGGGAATTGGCAGGTAAATACCCAAGAATTTTAGAAGATGAAATTGTAGGAAAAGAAGCAACAAAATTATTTAACGATGCTCAACAAATGTTGCAACAGATAATTGCTGAAAAATGGCTACAACCTAAGGCCGTAATTGGAATTTGGGAGGCTAATACGGTTAATGATGATACCATTGAAGTTTATGAAAACGGAAATAAAGTAGCCAACTTACATCAGTTAAGGCAACAAAGTAAAAAAGCCAAAGCTGCTTTAAATAGTAGTTTGGCAGATTTCATAGCACCGAAAGAAACTGGTAAAAAGGATTATATTGGAGGTTTTGTGGTAACCACAGGACACGGAATAGAACAGCATATTGAACGCTTTGAAGCCGACCACGATGATTACAATTCTATAATGATTAAAGCCTTGGCAGATAGATTAGCCGAAGCTTTTGCTGAATTAATGCATGAAAAAGTGCGAAAAGAATATTGGGGTTATGCTGCTGATGAAAATTTAGATAATGAAGCTTTAATTAAAGAAACTTATAAAGGAATACGACCAGCACCAGGTTACCCTGCTTGTCCAAATCATACCTTAAAAACAGAATTGTTTAGACTTTTAGATGCTCAAAAACTAACAGGAGTTACCTTAACCGATACTTTAGCAATGTACCCAACAGCCGCAGTTAGTGGAATGTATTTTGCTAACCCACAAAGCAAATATTTTGGTGTAGGTAAAATAAATAAAGACCAAGTACAAGCTTATGCAGATGCAAGTAACTTAACTTTTGATGAAGCTGAAAAGTGGGTGAGCTCGAATTTGAATTATTAAGCCCCTCTTAATCTCCCCAAAGGGGAGGAATTCCCCTCTTGAGAGGGGTTAGGGGTGTGTTTTAGACTGTCATTGCGGGTTTGACTCACAATCTGTTTATCTTAACCCTGCCTTTTCAATAAACTCTTCTGCCTTTGCAAACAAAAACATTTCTACTGTCGAAATATTCGAGTTTAATTCTTTAGAGACAAAACTTAATAATTTTAAGTACTCTCTATAAAATTGAAGTTCATCAGGTTTTAACCAACTATTTTCTTTAGAAATAGATTTCAATTTTTTGTTAGCGATTATTATTCTTTTATTTTGACTTGCTAGAATAGGGAATAATTTTTTTTCGTCAATAGAGTGTGTAATTTGAATGGCATTTAAAGAACAAGAAACCCTTGCATCAAATATTGCATATTTATTCCAGTCATGTAAAACTAAAGCCTTAGACCATGAAGCAACTCCTTTAACACCCTTTTCAATTAATGTATCTGCATTTTGAGTTTTGTATTCATTCATAGCCGATTCTTTATTGCCTTTTATTCCGCCCCATATTTTAATATAATATTCTATTAATTCACCTTTTTTAATATCATCATTTGCTGTTAGCCATTTATTATGAAGCTTTTCTTTTAGCACTATATTTTTTAAGTATTGATTTCCTTGAGGAAGAATTATACCTTGAGGTATTTTTGATTCATTTATCTTTCTCCAATTATACCAATCATTTTTATCGTCAAAATGGTTGACACATAATTCTATTAAAATAGTTTCTAAATTAGGCTTCATTTTTTTAAAATTATAATGATGTAAACAAAACTAACCTTTTTCTCAAAAACCCAATCGGCACAATTTTAGCATCCGCTTTAAAACAATTAATTTTGTTGTAATGTTTAAACAAGCTATAGTCATATTACTTTCTACTTTCTACTTTTTACTTTCTACTCAAGTAGAAGGTCAAAATGCAGATTGTAGCTCTATGCTTAAACTAACCGATACCATTTATCACTCTCCCGCAATTTCTGGCTATGGTGCTGTTAAAGAGTTTGACGGTAATGATTTAGAAAACAAAAAGTTTATTGAAAAAGAAGCCAATTCTATATGGTATTTAATTACCATGCCCGATTCAGGAACATTTACTTTTGATATAAAAACTCAAAACAAAACTGACGATTGGGATTTTATGTTGTTTGAATATAAAACCAAGTTTTGTGCAAGAATTGCAGCTAATGCTATCGAGCCTATCCGAACCAATTTGTCTCGTAGCCCTGTTACAGGTTTAAATACAACAGCTACCGAAAATTATCAAGCAGCAGGTATAAACACCAATTACAGTAAAGCTGTAGTTGCCAATAAAGGTAAACAGTTTGTGTTGGTGGTTAATAACCCTAAAAATGCTGGCAGAAAGCATACTTTAACGCTTCATTTCCCGAAAGCAAAACAAGAAAAGCAAGTTGTTGAGGTGAAACAGAAAGATGCAAATATTCCTACCACATTGTTTCAACTTTCGGTAAAAGATGCTGCAACAAAAGAGTTGGTTCCAAGTAGTGTTGTTATTTCGGGCTTGCGTAAAAAAGCCATTGGTTTAGATACGATAACAAATTATGAAACAGAGTTGTCGCGAAGAAATAGAACAGTATATGTTAATGCTTCAGCCAAAGGTTATATGCTGGCATCTAAAGAGTTTAAAATTTCGCAAAGTAAAAACGAATTTTCTACAGTAATATATTTAGAAAAACTACAGGTTGGTAAAAAAGTTAATTTAACTAAAATTCAGTTTTATGGTAATAGAGCTGATTTTTTACCTTCAGCACGAAGTTCATTAAAAGCATTATTAGATTTTATGAGACATAACTCAAAAGTAATTATTGAAATAGAAGGGCATGTAAATGGGCCTAACGAAAGAAATACCAATGCTTATAAAACGCTTTCAAACGATAGGGCTTTGGCAGTAAAAGAGTATTTGCTGAAAAATAAAATTGCAGAAAACCGAATTAAATTTATTGGTTATGGAAATTCACAAATGTTATTTCCAAATCCTAAAAGTGAACGAGAACATTCAGCAAATAGGCGTGTAGAAATAAAAATAATTGCAAATGGGTAAAATTATTTTAGGAATAGAAACAGCAACTAAAATATGTTCGGTTGCTATTACAGATGGAGGAAAGTTATTGGCTTTAAAAGAAGAAGGAGGAGAATATTCTCATGCTGAAAAGTTAAATGGTTTTATTGAAGATTGTTTAAAAGAAGCCAATGTTACTTTGCAGCATATTGATGCAATTGCAGTAAGCAAAGGACCAGGTTCTTATACTGGTTTACGAATAGGGGTTTCTACGGCTAAAGGCTTGTGTTACGCTTTAAAAAAACCTTTAATTAGTGTAGATACTTTGCAAGCTATGGCGTTAGCTATGAGTAAAACAGATGATAATTTTGATTTGTATGTGCCTATGATTGATGCTCGTAGAATGGAAGTTTACACAGCAGTTTTTAATGTAGATAATAATAAGGAAGAAGATATTTCAGCAAAAATAATTGATGAAAATTCTTTTGCAGTATTAAAAGAAAATAATCGATTAGTTTTATTTGGAGATGGTGCTGAAAAGTGTAGAGAAACATTGATTCATTCAAACATATTTTATTCAGATAAAGGACTTCCTTCGGCAGAATATGTAAACAGAATTGCCCAACAAAAATTAGCAAAAAACGAAATAGAAGATGTAGCTTATTTTGAGCCTTATTACTTAAAAGATTTTGTTGCTACTACAGCCAAAAAATTACTCTGATTCGCAATCAATTACTTTATCCACCCAATTAAAACGAACCGATTTACTTTGTTTTGGAATTAAAAATAATTGGTAAGGGTAAGTCATTACAGAAGTAGTCATACAACCTTTTCCAGGTTTTGAACTAACAACAGTTACAATAATTTCTTTTTTAGTTTCAGTTACCGATTGAACATTAATTTTGTAACCTCCAGAGTTTTGCTCTCCCATGGCAACTAAATAAACTTCATTTTTTTCAAAGTCAATTTCAGGAATAGGGTCTTTTTTCATGTAGTTTTTATAGATGCTGTCCCAAATGATAGGCATTCCTTCGGCTTTTTCTATAAAGTATTTGCCAAATTCAGTAAAGCCACTGTTTTCACCTTCTTTTACAATAGTAAATTCAATAGTACTAGTTTGTTTTGAGGTAGTATCTTTAACAGGTTCCTTGGTAGTTGTGCAAGAGCTTAACGTAAAAAAGGTTAAAATATATAAAATTAATAGTCTCATAAATTTACATTAAACCCATAGGCGTTCTTATTCCTTTTCTTCCGCCACATTTTTTAGGACCGCCACAAGAAGTTAATGCTAATGCCCCTAAAAAAAGAATGATTAAACCAATAATTGTTGTTTTTTTCATTGTTCAAATTTTATCAAATATAACAAATTGTATTCCAAAACATTACTTTAGGCAATCTAAATATTTTTGAATGGTGTGCTCTAATCCAAAATAAAGAGAATCACAAATTAAAGCATGCCCGATAGAAACCTCTAGTAAGTTTGGAGTGTTGTTTTTAAAGTAATTTAAGTTGTCTAAATTCAAATCGTGACCTGCATTTATTTCTATACCTAATTGGGTTGCCAAAGTTGCAGCTTTTGTAAAAGGTGCAATTGCTTTTTCTTTGTTATGATTAAAATTGTCGGCATAAGGACCCGTATAAAACTCAATCCTATCAGTTCCTGTGTCAACAGCATTTTCAATATTCTGAATTTCAGTATCTACAAAAATTGAAGTTCGTATTCCTTGAGATTTAAACTCATTGATAATTTCTTTTAAAAAATCTTTTTGTTTTAGTGTATCCCACCCAGCATTAGAAGTTAAAACTCCTGGAGGGTCTGGAACTAAAGTAACTTGTTCGGGTTTTACTTCTAAAACTAAGTTAATGAATTTTGAGTTTGGAAACCCTTCAATATTAAACTCTGTTGTAACCACCTTTTTTAAATCATAAACATCTTGGTAAGTAATATGCCTTTCATCAGGTCGGGGATGAACTGTTATACCTTGTGCTCCAAATTTTTCGCAATCTTGTGCAACTTGTATTAAGTTTGGAAGATTATTTCCTCTTGCATTTCTGATAGTTGCAACTTTATTGATGTTTACGCTTAGCTTTGTCATTATATTAATTTGTACTTTTGATGTGTAAGTAACGTATTATTAGATACAAAATTAAAGTTATTCCACGTAAATGATAGCATCAGATTTAATAACTTATGATATTCCGCCACTAAAAGTAACCGACACAGGTACTAAAGCATTAGATTGGATGGAAGAGTTTAAAACCACTAGTCTTCCGGTAGTGAGTAATAACAGGTATATAGGTTTAATTAATGAGTCTGATATTTTAGATAGAAACGATAGTGATGAAATTATAGAAACGTATAATTTAACATTTAAAAAGCCACTAGGATATCAAAATCAGCATTTGTTTGAAATTATTAGCATAATGGCTGAAAATGACATAACAGTTTTGCCAATAGTTGATGTTAATGAACAATATGTAGGTTTAATTACAAGCGAAACAATTATTAAAGAATTTGCAAAAGCGGTTTCTGTAAATAATTTAGGAAGTATTATTACGCTAGAGGTTAATTTAAGAGATTATTCATTGGCAGAAATTGCTAAAATGGTAGAATCGGATGATGCAAAAATATTATCGTCATTTATCACATCGCATACTGATTCAAATAAATTAGAGGTTACGTTGAAAATAAACAAAACTGATATTAGTAGGATTTTACACACCTTTGAAAGGTTCAATTATGTGGTTACTGCATCATATAACGAAACCGATTACCATAAAGATTTAAAGGATAGGTATGATGAGTTTATGCGTTTCCTAAACCCTTAACATGTTTTTATTCTCTTTAAGATTAACTTTACTTACTCTTTTTGTAAGTGTTGGATTTTGTGCTTGGTCGCAAAATGCAAATAAGGCTGATTTTAAAGTAGTTCAAGAAATTAAAATTATTGGCAATAAAACCACCAAAGAAAAAATTGTATTAAGAGAATTGCCTTTTAATTTAGGAGATACTATTACTTCTGAAAAACTTAACAAAACTCTTGATAGGGCTAAAAGTAATTTGCTAAATACTTTGCTTTTTAATTTCGTAACGGTTGATCCTGTTTATTTTGATAGCACTAATATTTCTATTTATGTGTTACTAGAAGAGCGTTGGTATTGGTGGCCAACTCCAATTTTTGAAATACAAGAAACCAATTTTAATACTTGGTGGCAAACCAAAGATATGGAACGAATTAATTACGGTTTTTATGTAGTTAAAGAAAACTTTAGAGGGAGAAGAGAAAGAATATCATTAAAACTACAAGGAGGTTATACCGAACAAGCTAGGTTTAAATACAAAATACCTTACATTAACAAAAAACAAACCCACGGATTAAACTTTAACCTAAATTATAGTAGAAACCATGAGTTAACCTATGCTACCACAAACAATAAAAGAAATTTTTATAGAGATGATAAGGAGTATGTTAGGAAACAATATGGTGCAAGTGTAAGTTATGATATTCGTCCTAAGTTATATAACCAACATAGTGTTCAGGTAGGTTTTGCTAATGTAGATGTAGCAGATACCATCGCACTTTTTAATAGTGATTATTTACCCGATGGAAAATCAAACCTTAAATATTTAAGCTTGGGATATGGGGTTTATCGAGACAAAAGAAATTTTAAAAGTTACCCGACTAAAGGGTTTTATTTTGATTTTGTTGCAGTTAAAAACGGATTTGGAGTGTTGTCGGATAACTTAAACTTAATTACAATGAGTAGCCAAGTAAAAAAATATTGGGAATTGGCACCACGCTTTTATTTTTCGGGAATGGCTAAGGTAAAATATACGGCACACGAAGGGCCATATTATCTTTATGGAGGGTTGGGTTACATGAATAACTTAGTAAGGGGTTATGAGTTGTATGTTATAAATGGAGAACATACCGCTTTAACTAAAATGCAATTAAGGTATGCTTTATTGGATAATAAGATATTTAAGTTAAAACCAATTCCTTGGGATAAATTTAATAAAGTGCCGTTGTCTATTTATTTAGGAGCTTTTTTCGATTCGGGATATGTTAGCTCAAATGTAAATCAACAAAATAATTTTTTAACCAATACTACGCTTTATAGCGGAGGTTTAGGGTTGGATTTTGTAAGTTATTACGATGCAGTTTTTAGGGTAGAATATGCTTTAAACCATTTAGGAGAAAGCGGACTATATTTACATTTTATAGCTCCTCTTTAAAATATTAATTATCTTCACACCAAAATAAATTTAAAGCAATGAAAATTGCCATTTACGGAAAAAGTTTAACTGAAAATTATTTTGATTTTGCTAATCAATTATTTGAGCAATTATTAGCCAAAAACATAGATTTTATAGTTTACGAAAAGTTTTATGAATTTTTAAAACCTCATATTAATTTTACGGGAGAAGTAGCTACTTTTTCTTGTCATAAAGACTTAAAAGAAGTGTCTTACCTATTTAGTATAGGGGGAGATGGAACACTTTTAGAAACAGTAACTCTAATTAAGGATAGTGGAATACCTGTTTTGGGAATAAACACTGGTAGGTTGGGCTTTTTAACTACTGTAACTACAGAAAATATTAATCAAACAATAGAGGATGTAATTGAGAAAAATTATAAGATAGATGTAAGGTCGCTGTTAAGTTTAGAAACAGAGGGCGATTTTTTTGCTAGTGATAATTACGCTCTTAATGAAATTACATTGCAAAAAAAAGATACATCATCCATGATAACCATTAACGCATACATAGATGGTGAGTATCTAAATTCTTATTGGGCAGATGGATTAATAATTTCAACACCAACAGGGTCAACAGCATATTCTTTAAGTTGTAATGGGCCAATTATTTTACCTCGCTCAGGAAATATTATTATCAATCCAATAGCACCTCACAACTTAAATGTTAGACCATTGGTTGTTCCAGATGATAGCGAGTTAATTTTTAAGGTAGAAGGAAGAACAGAAAACTTTTTGATTGCAATGGATTCAAGATCTCAATCGGTTCCATTATGCAGTAAGTTGGTTGTAAAAAAAGCAACACATAGCTTTAATTTAATAAGGTTAAAGCAGTACGATTTTTTGAATACATTAAGAAGTAAATTAATGTGGGGGATGGATAAAAGAAACTATTAATAAATCCTTAACACGTAAGTAAGGTTTGGGTTTGAAATAAAATTGGATTTTTACAAAATAAAGTAATATATTTGCAATTGGTTAAAATTTAACGATTTAAGCTTTATGCGAAAACTCATTATAGCATCAATAATAGCACTAGTATTGCCTAGTTTGTCATCTGCTCAAAAGTGGAAGAGGCAACGTGTAGAGTATTCTTTTGGAATAGGAGCAACAAACTTTTTGGGAGATTTAGGAGGTAGAGATCAAGTAGGTACTAATGGAATAATGGATTATGAGTGGAGAGCTTTAAGGTATGCGGTAGGATTGGGATATCGTTATCAATTAGCAAAAGATTGGTATGTGAAAGGTAATTTATATTATGCGTTGGTAAGTGGTGATGATGATTATACTAATGAACCTGCTAGAGCGAGTAGAGAGCTTAACTTTAAATCTAATGTTCTTGAGTTATCAGCTCAATTAGAATATATGATTATCAAACAAAAATCAGGTCATTTATACCGTTTAAGAGGTGTAAGAGGTAAGAGTTGGTTTAGATTTGAAGTTTATGCATTTGGTGGTTTTGGTGGTATCTGGTTTGATCCAAAAGGAGAACGTAATGGAAGTTGGCATAGATTAGCTCCATTAAATACAGAAGGGCAAGGTTTGCCAGGAGGCCCAAGTGATTATAGTGGGTTTACTGCGGTAATTCCTTATGGGATAGGAATAAGAAGAAATTTAGGAGGTGGAGCAAGAGCTCGTCATTTCGGGCAATGGAGCATTAGTTTAGAATTATCTATGAGAAAAACATTTTCTGATTATATAGATGATGTGAGTACTTATTACTATAATGATGGTGGATCGGGAGCAATTGCAGATGCTTACGGTGAAGAAGCAGGTTATTTTCATGACCCTTCAGGACATTATACAAAGGGTGGTTTTGGAGAGCTTCAACAAAGGGGGGATCATACTGATAATGATGCTTACATGATGGGAATAATTTCTATTAATTATAAACCAGCTCGAAAAAGAAGAAATTTACCTAAATTCTAAATTCTTTCTTTCTAAAATAATTTATTCACTTTAATTTCGTTTAAGGTTAGAATATAATGTGATGAGATTTCTCAAAATAATAACCGTTTTATTTCTTTTATTTAACCTTAATGGGTTTAGTCAAAAGCACTCAGAATTAGGTGTGATGTTGGGAACATCTTATTATATAGGAGAATTAAATAGAGCAACACCGATAGTAAATGATGTGAATCCTGCCGTTGGGATATTTTATAGGAGAAACACAAGCAATAGATATGCTCTGAGGTTTGGAGTAAATTATGGGAAATTATCTGCTTCAGATAATTTTAGTAAAACATCTTTTAGTGAATTTAGGCAGTTAGCTTTTTCGTCTGATTTGTATGAGGGCTATGGTATTTTAGAGTTTAATTTTTTACCTTATTCAATAGGTAATTACAGAGTGTCGCCATTTTCACCTTATGTATTTATAGGGGCAGCAGCTTTTATGGTTAATCCAGATATAGAAAGTGAAGTAAGTAATAATGTTATTTCTACAGGTTCTAATGTGTCGTTTTCAATACCTTTTGGGTTGGGGGTAAAATTTACTATTGCTAAATCTTGGGGAGTAGGAGCCGAATGGGGAGTTCGAAAAACCTTTACAGATGAAATAGATGGGCTATCTGAAACCTATATTAATACCTATCAATTAAGTAATTCTCAAAACAATGATTGGTATTCTATAGTTGGGATTACTTTAAATTATAAAATTTTAACAAAAGACATGCGCTGTATAGGTGTTGTTAACTAGTATAATACTATCTTTGTCCGACCTTAAAAATAAGGTGGTTTTAAATGGATTTTAAATCTTTAATAAATACAACAAACTTACCCGAACACATTGCTGTTATAATGGACGGTAATGGGAGATGGGCTAAAGAACATGGTAAAGCACGAATATTCGGGCATAAGCATGGAGTTAAGTCTGTTAGAAGTGTGGTTGAAGGAGCAGGAGAAATAGGCTTAAAGTATCTAACACTTTATGCATTTAGTACAGAAAATTGGAACAGACCAAAAGTAGAAGTAGCAGCATTAATGCAGCTTTTAGTTAGTACAATTAGTAGTGAGGTGTCGGAACTAAATAAAAATAATGTTAGGTTACTTACAATTGGAGATTTAGAAAGCTTACCAAATGGTTGTGGTAAAGAAATGGAAAAAGCTATAGATAAAACCAAAAATAATACAGGGTTAACATTAGTATTAGCTCTAAGTTATAGCTCTAAATGGGAAATTACCCAAGCAGTTAAAAATATAGCAGCCAAGGTAAAGTTAGGAACATTAAGTGAAAATGAAATTACTGAACAAACTATTGAAAACCATTTACAAACAATAAATATACCCGATCCAGAATTATTAATAAGAACAAGTGGAGAACATAGAATAAGTAATTATTTATTATGGCAGATAGCTTATGCAGAGCTTTATTTTACAGATAAACTATGGCCAGATTTCACAAAAGAAGATTTGTTTGAAGCAATAGTTAATTTTCAAAAAAGAGAAAGACGCTTTGGTTTAACAAGCGAACAACTAAAAAATTAATGAAGAAACATTTATATATAACACTGTTATTATTTGTGCCATTATTATTGCAGGCACAATTTTCAATAAACTCAGGAGTTTCTGATATTAATTATTCATCACCTAAAACTTATGAAATAGGAGGGATTACTGTTTCGGGATCAGATTATTTTAACCCAAGTACAGTTAGGGTAATATCAGGATTAGCCGTTGGCGAAGAAATAGAAGTGCCAGGTAATAAAATTACCAAAGCAATTAAAAGTTTATGGAATCAAAAATTATTTGCAGATGTAAGTATATCGGCAACTAAAATTACTGGGAATCAAATCTTTTTAGATATATACATAAAAGAGTTGCCTCGATTGTCAAAATTTAAATTTGTTGGAGTTAAAAAGTCTAAGCAAAAAGATTTAAGAGAGCAGGTAGAATTAATAAGAGGAAAAGTAGTTACCGAAAATTTAATAATGACTACTGAACAAAAAGTTCAAAAATATTTTATAAATAAAGGTTATTTAGATGCTGTAGCTAAGGTTGAACTGCAAGAAGATACAGCGATTGCTAATAATGTAGTTATGATTATTAAAGTAAATATTGGTAAAAGAATAAAAGTTAAAAACATCAATTTTATTGGCAATAACTCATTGAAAAAAGGCAAGTTAAAACGTAGCTTTAAAGACACTAAAGAAAGCCGACCATATAATATATTTACCACTTCAAAATATATTCCATCAGCTTTTAAAAAAGATTTGCCACTTATTATTGAAAAATACAACGAAAAAGGGTATCGTGATGCAAAAATAGTAGCAGATACTGTTTATAGAGTAAAAAAGAAAAACAGAGTTAATATAGATGTTACCGTAGATGAAGGAAATCAGTATTATTTTAGAAATATTAAATGGGTTGGTAATACAATACATTCAACAGAACGGCTAAACAGAATTTTGGATATTAAAAAAGGTGATGTTTATAATAAAAAAACATTAGATTCTCGTTTGTTTATGAATCAAAATGGGAGAGATGTAAGCTCTTTGTATTTAGATGATGGTTATTTATTTTTTCAAGTTAACCCGATTGAAGTAAAAATTGAGAATGATTCTATTGATTTTGAAATGCGTATTTATGAAGGGAAACAAGCAAGAATAAATAGAGTTACAATTGTTGGAAATGATAAAACAAATGATCATGTAATTAGAAGAGAAATAAGAACATTACCTGGAGAATTGTTCAGTCGTTCAGATATAATCAGAACCCAAAGAGAATTAGCTCAACTAGGTTATTTTAATCCAGAAACAATGGCTGTTAACCCATTACCTAATCAAGAAAATGGAACAGTTGATATAGAGTATGTAGTAGAGGAAAAACCATCAGACCAAGTAGAACTTTCTGGGGGCTGGGGTGGAGGCCGTGTGGTTGGTTCATTGGGCGTTTCATTTAACAACTTCTCATCAAAAAATATATTTAAAAAAGGAGCTTGGAGACCTCTACCAGCAGGAGATGGACAACGATTAGCAATAAGAGCACAGTCAACAGGTTTAGGTTACCAAGCATATAGTATGTCGTTTACAGAACCTTGGCTTGGAGGAAGAAAACCAAACTCATTGAGTATATCTTTAAACCATACTAACTATAATAATGGACAAAGTGGAGATACTCGTCAATCTATTAAATCTTATGGTGCTTCGGTTGGTTTAGGAAGAAGACTTAAATTTCCAGATGATTTCTTTACCTTATATAATGAAGTATCATACCAGTATTATGTATTAGATAATTATGCTATTTTAAGTGGTTTTGGAGATGGATTTGCAAATAATTTGAGTTTTAGACATGTGTTGGCACGTAATTCATCAGGACCAAGTCCAATTTATCCTACAACAGGAGCAAGTACAACTTTAACAATACAGCATACTTTGCCATATTCAATGTGGTTGTTCGATGATAATACCGATTATGACGAATTAACTCCTCAAGAAAAAAATAAATGGGTAGAATACCATAAATGGAAATTTCAAACCTCATGGTTCTCTTCTTTAACAGGAGGTAAGCGTAAATTAGTGCTAAATACTAAAGCAGGGTTTGGTTATTTAGGTAATTTTAATAGCAACTTAGGAACAACACCTTTTGAACGATTTTTTGTTGGTGGTGATGGTTTAACAGGGTTTAACCAGTTTGTAGCACGTGAAGTTATTGCTTTAAGAGGTTATGGTGCAGGAGATTTATCTCCATCAGCAGGAGCAACTTTTGTTACAAAATATACAGCTGAGGTAAGATATCCATTTTCTTTAAATCCAAATGCTACAATCTTTGGCTTAGTATTTGGAGAAGCAGGAAACTCTTGGGATAAATTTAAAGAAGTTAATCCTTTTGAAGTTTATAAATCAGCAGGTGTAGGAATAAGAATATTTATGCCAATGTTTGGAATGCTTGGTTTAGACTGGGGTTATAGATTTGATGATATACCAGGAAGGACAGACCCTAATAGTAGAACCGAAATACACTTTAGTATAGGAGGTAATATTAATGGATGGTAATTTTAAAAATTAATATAAGGAGACCATATTATGAAAACAACGATGAAAAACCTTAAAAAAGTAGCATTATTAATGATGGTTGTGTTAGCCTCATTCTCTGCTTTTAGCCAAAACTTTGGATATGTAGATTCAGAATATATTTTAGAAAACATTCCTGATTACAAAGATGCGCAAGAAGAACTAGATAAGTTGTCTATTGAGTGGCAAAAGCAATTAGAAAGGCGTTATGCAGAAATTGATAAAATGTATAAAAATTATCAAGCAGAACAAATCCTACTTACTGAGGATATGAAAACCAAGCGTGAAGAAGAAATCATAAAAAAAGAAAAAGAAGCAAAAGAATACCAAAAACAAAAGTTTGGTGTTGATGGAGAGCTTTTTCAAAAAAGAAAAGAATTAGTTAAACCAATTCAAGATAAAGTATATAACGCTATTGCAGATATTGCTAATTATAAAAAGTTAGGAATTGTATTTGATAAAGCTAGTGGATTAACAATGTTATATACAAACCCTAAATATAATCTTAGCGATGATGTACTAAAAAAACTAGGTTATAAGCCAGGTGAGACAAAATAATAATTTATATTTGACAACTTAAAAAATAGATATGAGAACTTTAAAAATAACATTACTACTTATTACAGTTGCTATTTCAACTTTTGGAATGGCACAAAAAGGGCAAAAAGAAGCTTTTATTAATTCAAATGAATTAATGATAGCTATGCCAGAAAGAGATTCTGTTCAGAAAAACTTACAAGAATACGCTAACCAGTTTAAGGTTCAGCTAGAAGCAATGCAAAAAGAATATCAAGCAAAAATTACTGATTTTCAGAACAAGCAAGATGTAATGACTGACTTGATTAAGGAAACTAAGATCAAAGAAATTACAGATTTAGAAAAGAGAATTGGAGAATTTCAACAAACTGCTGAAGCCGATTTACAAAAGAAAGAACAAGAGTTATTACAGCCTATTGTAGATAAAGCTAAAAATGCAATTATTGAAGTAGCTAAAGAAAATGGTTATACTAAAGTAACCGATACTAGCTATGGTGTTGTAATTTACCATAATGAAGATTATGATATTATGGACCTAGTTAAAAAGAAATTAGGTATCCAATAACAAAAAATACACTTAAATTTATCCCGACATACTGTCGGGATTTTTTTTGCCTAAAACTTTGGAAGTACAGAACAAAATAACTGTTAATTCGCCTATCGGAATTTTCGATTCTGGTTTAGGAGGCTTATCTATTTGTAAAGAGATTATTCAATTATTACCAAACGAATCTACCATTTATTTAGCCGATAGTAAAAACGCTCCTTATGGCGAAAAAACAAAAGAAGACATTATAAATTTTAGCATTAAAAACACAGAGTTACTATTAAGTTTAGGATGTAAAATAATTGTGGTTGCTTGTAATACCGCTACAACTAATGCCATTAGTGTTTTAAGAGAAAAGTTTAATGTTCCGTTTATTGGTATTGAACCTGCAATTAAACCTGCGGCATTAACTACACAAACAGGTAAAGTAGGAGTGCTAGCAACTAAAGGGACTTTAAGTAGCGATTTGTTTTTATCTACATCGAGCCAATTTACTGATGTAGAAATTATTGAAACTCAAGGTAAAGATTTAGTTCGTTTAATTGAAGCTGGAAAATTAAATGAAACAAAGCCTTTATTAAAAAAATACCTGCTTCCAATGATTGAAAAAGGAGCTGATAATATTGTTTTAGGTTGTAGTCATTATCCTTTTTTAATTCCTTTAATTAAAGAGATAATACCTAAAAATGTGAATGTAATAGATTCGGGAGAGGCTGTAGCAAAGCAGACAAAAAACAAACTAATTGAACATAATTTACTATCGGCTAATAGTAATGGTAACCATGAGTTTTATACGAACTTAAATGCTGAACTATTAACTGATTTTTTAAAGCAAATTGATTTAAAATCAACCAATATAATGTTTAAGAATTTTTAGTTACTCGCTCATACAACTTTTCATACACAGGTAAAATAGCATGTATATCAAAATTTTTGGCTTCGTTGTAAGCAGCGGTTTTAAAACTTTCTAGTGTAGTTTCATCTTTAAGGATTTTTATAGCGTTTTCAGCCATTTCTTCTACATTACCTATACCACTTAAATAACCAGAAACACCTTGTTTGTTTACTTCAGGAATACCTCCGGTGTTGGTAGATATTACAGGAGTTTTTGCAGCCATAGCTTCTAAAGCAGCTAAACCAAAACTTTCGGTTTCTGATGGTAAGATAAATAAATCGGAAGCTGCTAAAACACGCTCAGTGTCTTTTACTTTTCCTAAAAAAGTAACTAAATGACAAGTTCCTAATTCTCTGCACAACTCTTCCAATCGGTGCCTTTCTGGTCCATCGCCAACCATTAATAGTTTAGCAGGGATTTGCTGTCTTACAATATCAAAAATTTTAAGAACATCTTCGGTTCTCTTTACTTTTCTAAAGTTAGAAATATGAATTAAAATCTTCTCACCATTAGGGGCAACAGAATTTTTAATAGAGGCAATACTTCCGTTGTAATTGTATTGCTCTAAGCAAACAAAATTTGGGATTACTTCTATTTCTCTATTAATGCTAAAATGTTTTAAAGTATCTTGCTTTAAGCTTTCCGAAACGGCTGTAACAGCATCCGATTTATTAATGGCAAAAGTAATAACAGGTTCAAAAGAAGAATCTTTTCCAACTAAGGTAATGTCGGTTCCGTGTAAAGTGGTTATAATAGGAATATTAATGCCTTGGGTAGCTAATATTTTTTTTGCCATATAAGCAGCAGAAGCATGAGGTATTGCATAATGCACATGTAAAACATCTAACTTTTCAAACTTAACTACATCTACTAGTTTGCTGGTTAAAACCAATTCGTAAGGTTGATAATCGAATAAAGGGTAGTTAGAAACTTTTACCTCATGATAAAAAATATTTTCAGAAAAAATATCCAATTTAACAGGTTGTTGGTATGTAATAAAATGCACTTTATGTCCTTTATGAGCTAAAGCCTTTCCAAGCTCTGTTGCTACTACGCCACTACCTCCAAATGTTGGGTAACATACTATTCCTATATTCATAATTCTTTACTTTACTGCTGTTGGTTTTGTTATACTTTGTCACCCTGAGCGAAGTCGAAGGGTTAGCAAAGTATAAATATTTTTTTATTATGTTCTTTTTTCTTGATAAAAAAGAACTAAAAAATCAATCACAAAATCCAAATTAAAAATAATTTTTTTCGCTCTTGGCTTACGCATTTCCTAGTCCTAATTATTTTCAATTTCGCACATTTTGTGAACTAGCTTACGCTCCTTATTTATTTGTTAATTTATTAAGTTGTCTTAATATTTTATTTCCTCTACTTTTTATTCCTGCACTTCCGTTAGGCAACATCATTTCTATGGTTGATTTTAGCTCTGGAATAATGTCAGGATACAATTTACTTAAATTAAAAGCTACGGTCATGCTAAATGCATGTATTGCAATGGGTTGGCTGCTATCGTGCAAAAATTCAAAACACCGATTTAAAATTGTTCCTTGATATTTTTTAGGGATTTTAGTGTATTGTAAGGCTCTTAAAATGTTTCGTGTAATGGCATCATGGTTATTTTCCTTGTGCAATTCCTCAATTAAAATATCATAGTAATTACTTAAAAGAGCTGGTTGTCGTTGAGCTATAAAACCCAGCGGCCAAGCAGCACGCTGTGTAACTCTTAAAGGCCCATCAACAAAAGTTTGCATTAGCTCATTCATCTTTTCGGGGTGATCACAAATTTCATTTACAATGGTATGTATAGTTGCTTTGCAGTATTCGTTTTCTAACCGTTGCTTAAATGACATTGAGTAAAGTTAGGTAAAGTATAATTTATGAGCTTACTTTTTCGTTTTATTTGTCGTAATTTTAACCTTAAAATTAGATTGCTATGGAAGCTCCTAAATTACCGTCAATGTTTGGAATTAAAACCAGACGCCCAAATCAGTTTTACTTTGAACCTCGTTATTATGATGAGAAAAAAGAAAAAATGAAAAAGCGTTATGAACGTATCGGGAAAGAGGTTGAAAATGAAGGAACTGTTCGTACTAACCCAGAAGAATTTCGTTCTACATTAAAAGAAAATTGGGGAGCGGGTTATGCCAGAAATAAAATGGGGGCAACTATAAACCGTAGAGTAATCATTTACATTGTAGCTCTTTTAGCGTTGGCTTATTATATTTTGTTTTAAGTATTAACTCTTTACGATAAACGATACAACCCTTGAAGGTTTATGTAGATTGACAACATAAACCTTCAAGGGTTCTGTTTTTTTAGAGATACTAAAAATCAGTATAACGGTTAGTTAAAGCGGTTCTTATTCCAATAAAAAATAGGTTGTTACTTTCGTCAGAGTATTTGTTTTTATACATTCGGTTGGTTACCCCTGCTTGTATAAACATTCTCGATTCGGGCAATAATAAGTAAGAAACTTTTACGGTGCTATTCATAATGTCGGTAGATAATCCTCCGCCTGTTTCGTAACCATAATCTTGATCTCTTAAATTGTAGGGCAAATAAACATCTTGCCCAACGCTAGAAGTAGCATTTGTATCTAATCCAATTTTTGCAAAAGTGCCCATAGCTTCGAAAACCCAACGCTTTTTGGTGTAAGTAATGCCTGCCATAACCTCATTAAAATTAGCTCCTAAAGGATGAGCCAAAGGAGAGTTAAAATGAGCATAATTTTGTAAAGTACTTATGTTAGTTGGTTGATGATAGTAGCTATAAGTAAACGGTCGAACCATATTGTATTCTGCTTGTAGGGCTAAGTTTTTTATACCAAAAGGGTCGTAAGTTTTTAATCCTAATTGAATACCATATTTATTAGCCCACCAACCGTTTCCATCTTTTAATTCTTTCAGTAAAAATTCGTCAAAAATTACCTGACTGTATAAAATGTTTTTCTTTAAGACTCTAAATTTTAAACTTCCACCAAGTAAGGCATTATCAGATGAGCCTTGAGAATATTCAATTGGACGTAAAAATAAAACAGGGTTTAAGTAATTAATGTCATAACCTCTATAATACTCATCTTCTTGTGCTTGCCAAATAATGCTCTCAAAAAAACCAATGTTTAGCCACTTGGTAGCATTATAACTTAAATAATGAACGCTAGAAAATTTGTAATCGTAGTTTTTAAACTTTCCGTCAGAACCATTAATATCAAAATAATTGGTGTATAAAGCCATATACTTCAATTTCCAGATATTGGCAGTAACTTTTAAGTAAGGATAGCTGTTGGCATTATCCGACAAGAATAAAGAACGATAACCATCGCCAATAAAATTTTTACCATAGCCTAACTGAAAAGTAAAGTTTTCATCGGCAGTAAACGTAATATTTCCTTGAGCAAAAGTTGAACGACTATTTTTGTAATAACCATAACCAGGACTTATATGTTTGGTTTGCATTTGGCGATATATATGAGATTGGTAGTCAGAAAAATCCCATAAATAAGCAAATTCGGTACTCCATTTTTTACCTGCATAAGCTTTTAGTTGTAATCCTGCGGCAAGTTGCATTAATCCTTCCGATTGGTTGTTGCCATTTTCTAAGCTATAGCCTAAATCTCCAATTGCGGTTAAACTAATGGTGTTGTTTTTATCTGATTGATAATTCGCAATGCTGTTTAAAAACTTACGATCTGTGTTAATGTTTAAATCCGACAAAATAGTATCGTAATTACTTACTTCATTTTTATAAAGCGGCTTAATGGTTGAGTGTACATTTGTTGAGGTGTCAATAAAACGGTTATAAAAAGTAGAAAAAGTACGCTCGTTACTTACATTAAAGTTTTGGGCGTTACTAGTAAAAGTAATTCCAACAAAAAATAATATGTAAAAAGTTCTATTTAGCACTTTTTTCGGCTTTAGTTTTAATAAAAAATGGAATTTGAATAATAATAATAACACTAACTATAATTACTAAAAACGAATAGGTAGGATGAAACTGTTGAGCAATTACGGCTGAACCTACAATTAATAAGTTAAATAAGTATATGGTTATAACGGTTTGTTTGTGCGACATTCCTAAATCCATTAATCGGTGATGAATGTGATTTCTATCGGCAGTAAATGGCGAAACACCTTTTATAGCTCTTAACGTAAAAACCCTAATAGTATCAATTAAAGGATAAACCAAAATACACATTGCTAAAATTGGTTTAGATATTTCGTTAATTGTTTTAGGTAAATCTTGAGCTTCCCATTCTACTAATTCGATGGCTAATACAGCAAATAAAAACCCTATGGTAAGCGAACCCGAATCGCCCATAAATATTTTAGCAGGATTAAAGTTAAATCGTAAAAAAGCCAATAAACTACCTGCTAACGAAAACGATAAAACTGCGTAAGTCCAATCGCCAGCATAGTAAAACCAAAGCCCAAATATTGTGGCAGCAATTAGCCCAACACCTGCAGCTAGTCCATCAACACCATCAATTAAATTAAAAGCATTAATAATTACAATGTAAGTAAATACCGACAGCATAATTCCAGCCCATTCAGGAATTTCTTTAACCCCAAACAAACCGTGTAAGCTCGTGAGTTTAACATCCGCCATTAAAACCATAATAAAGGCAACAAATAAATGAGCAGCTAATTTTTTTACTGGTGCAGTTCCAATAATGTCATCTTTCATTCCTACAAAAAACATAATAAGCATTGATGGAACTAAAAACTTTATTACACCCATTTCATTTATAGGAAGCCACAATAAAAACGAAAAAAGTGTTCCTGCAAAAATCATCATTCCTCCCATTAAAGGCACCTTTCGGGTATGGATTTTACGGTCTTCCGAAGGGTCGTCAAACAAATGTTTAATGTGTGCGATTTTTATAAATGATGGAGTAGATAACAACACCATTACAAAAGAGGTTAATATGGGTAAGATTAATTCTTTCATTTTATTTAAAAATCGTCATATAAATTTCTAAGATTAGTTCTAAAACCAAAATAAATGTAATTGGTTTTTGAAAAATCATCGTTGCGTTTGGTTAAACCAGTTATTAAAGTCATATTATTTTTAGGATTAACTACATAGCCAATGTGTGGCTGAATAATGGTTAAATCGTTATCGTTTACTTTGGCTTTAATTACTTTTAGTTGAGCAAAAGCTCTTTTGAATTTGTAGTTTATTAAACCTACAATCTCGTTAAAATTATCTCCCATAGGATGAGTTAGTGGCTCGTTATAGTTGGTAAACTGTTCTAGTTCGGGTTCAAAAGTAGTATTGTAAGGGTTGTCCATTTGGTTAAATTCTGCTTGGAGGGTTAATCCATTAATACCAGAATATCTTGCCCCAACCTGAAAGCCTGTAGTTTTTTCGTATTGGTTGCCATCCATAACAAATTGGTTGTAAACAACTAAATCGAAAGGGAACTTAAATTTAAGATTAAGCCCAATATTTGAATGGTTAGCATCATCTTTAATGGTGGTTAAAGTGTTTACTCCAAATACTGGATTTAATTGTTGAAACTGAAAAGGTTTAGTTCCTGTGCTGTCTTCGGTTTGCCAAAGTGTAGATTCGAAAAAACCAATATTTAACCATTTGGTAGCTAACCAACTAAAGTAGTGAGTGCTCATACTTTTTCTCACAAACAAGGCTTCTGGTGTAGCACTTAAATCTCTTCGAGTAATCGAGGAAAGCGAAGCATTAAGTTTGGTGTATTGAAATTGTTTGCGTTTACCAAAAGTGGTTATAATTTTAAAAAAAGGATAATTAAAAGAGTAATCAGAAAGCAATAAAGAACGGTAACCATCACCAACAAAGTTTTTGCCTGTACCCATTTGTAAATTTAAAAATTGATAAGGGCTGTAAGTTATTGTTGCACTCGATGCTGCAAAATCAAAACCTGTTTGTTTAAAGCGTTTAACTCGTCCTTGCCCTGGCACAACACCTGTTGTGTTCACATAATTATCTAAGTAAGTCGGTAATACCATTTGGTTTTCATACAACGATGTTTCAAATGAAAACTTGCTACCAACATTAGCTCTAATTATTGCTCCTCTGGTGTTTTTGTATAAGTTTCTTCCTGTTTGGTCGTCATTATCTTTACCAAATTCTCCATTAAAAAGCGGGTCTATGGTCATGTAAAAATTACCAGTATCAACCACAATAAAGTTTTCGTAAAACATTTTTCGGATTAGCCAAGAACGGTCTTTTTTATAGGATTTATTTACATTGATTAAATAATCTTGAGGTAAATCTAATTCAGAAATTTGGTTAGCGTCTCCAAGTAATATTGAAATAGAACTTTGATTAATTGGTTGAAATGAAGTATGGGTATTACTGAATTCGCCATTAAGCACTTTCTGATTAACCAAATTAAACTCCCTATTTAAAGGCAGGTTTTGTTGTTGAGAAAATCCAACAGTATAGCAGAAAAAAGCTAAAGTAAATACAAGGTATGTTTTAAAGGTTTTCAACTGTATTGCTATACGTTTATAAATGTTGTTGCGTTGGTTAATGATTGCATCAAAAGTAATCTAAATTTTTACTCGTTCTTTAAAATCAACAGGAAAGCGTTTGCCTATTCCTTTGGCTTTGGCTTTAATATCGCCTTTAACCCCAAGTTCAATATTGTCTTTCGACATCAACGACATTAAAACAGGTAAAGCACTATTGACAATATCATCAACACTAGTTTTTATGGTAAAACGGTAAACTTTATTCGATTTTTTTGGGAGCGTAATCTTCTCTTTTACTTTGGCTTCGCCAACTTTATTACCATCAGCAGATAAAGTTAAATCACTATCAACAATACTAATAGCGTATTTGTTAGGGTTTTTAATTTGCATGGCAACTTCTACTTCTATTCCTTTTAAAGAAATATTTTTTATACCAACATCTCCAACCTCTACAACTTCAACTTCTTTATACTCTAAACACCCTGTAAGAGAAACAAAAAGAATAATTAAACCTAAAATTTTAATGTTAGTTGCCATTTATTTAGAAATTTCTGCAAAATATTTATAAAATAACGGAATGGTTTCAATGCCTTTAAAATAATTAAAAACCCCATAATGTTCGTTTGGAGAATGGATAGCATCCGAATCTAAACCAAAGCCCATTAAAACAGATTTTAGCCCCAAAATTTCTTCAAATAAAGCAACTATAGGAATACTTCCTCCACCTCTAACAGGTATAGGAGCTTTGCCAAAGGCATCTTCCATTGCTTTGTGTGCTGCTTGATATCCAGCAAAATCAGTTGGGGTAACATAAGGTGTTCCGCCATGGTGTGGCATAACTTTTACTTTAACTGATTTTGGGGCAATACTTTCAAAATGAGTTTTGAACAATTGCGTTATTTCATCATCACTTTGATTAGGAACTAAACGCATTGATATTTTAGCATAAGCTTTTGATGGCAATACTGTTTTCGCACCTTCGCCAGTATATCCTCCCCAAATCCCATTTACATCTAAAGTTGGTCTAATAGAGGTTCTTTCTAAACTCGAATAACCTTTTTCTCCTTCAACATCTCCTAACTCTAAAGGTTTAATGTAACTTTCATCTGTAATTGGAGCTTTTGCCATTTCAGCTCTTTCTTCGGCACTTAGCTCTATCACTTTATCGTAAAATCCAGGAATAGTAATGTGATTGTTTTCATCCATTAAAGAGGCAATCATTTTAGATAAAATGTTGATAGGATTACCAACAGCACCACCATACAGACCAGAGTGTAAATCTCTGTTTGGACCAGTAACTTCAACTTCTAAATAACTTAAACCTCTTAACCCAGTCATAATAGAAGGTGTGTTGTTGTCAATAATTCCAGTATCAGAAATTAAAATAACATCAGCGGCTAATTTCTCTTTGTTGTCGTGTAAAAACTGCTCTAAATTTTCTGAACCAACCTCTTCTTCGCCCTCAATCATAAATTTTACATTGCAAGCTAAAGTGTTGGTTTTCATCATGGTTTCAAATGCCTTTACGTGCATATACATTTGTCCTTTGTCATCACAAGCTCCACGAGCAAAAATAGCTCCTTCAGGGTGTAAATTTGTTTTTTTGATGATAGGCTCAAAAGGAGGGTTGTCCCACAAATCAATAGGGTCTGGTGGCTGCACATCGTAATGACCGTAAACTAAAACGGTAGGTAGGTTGGTGTCAATAATTTTTTCACCATAAACCATAGGGTGTCCGCCAGTTGGGCAAATTTCTACATTGTCTGCTCCAGCTTCTACTAATCGTTTTTTTACTTCCTCTGCAGTTTTGGCAACATCATTATTATAAGCACTATCAGCACTTATAGATGGGATTTTTAATAAATCAAATAGTTCACTTAAAAACCGTTCTTTGTTTTGAGAGATATAATTATTTATTTCTGACATAAATTTGTGTTATAATTTGGCGATGAAATTAAGCAAAATTGATGTTTTAAGGGGGCTTATCATGTATTTTTATAGGATTCCAATAATTATCTTTCAAAACATTATTTTTAAAGCAACTATTTTATCTAAATAAAGTCTTTTTAATGTAGTTTCGTAGCTTGAATAAATTAATAATGAGAAAGATAGCTGTAATATTATCGTTTTTGATTGCTACTGTTGTTGCACAAGGTCAACTAGTGGTAACAACAGGAATGACTCCTACACAATATGTGCAAAACGTATTGTTAGGTGCTGGGATTACGGTTTCTAATGTTACTTTTTCAGGAAATAATAATCAAATAGGAGAATTTAATGCGACCAATACAAATCCATTTTTAGGATTAACTAACGGAATAGTTATGGCAACAGGAGATGTAAATGTTGCTGTTGGACCTAATAATACGGGGAGTGCATCTTTAGGAGGAGGTAATTTTGGTGTTGGTGATCCTGATTTAGATGTATTGGTTGGTGGAGCTGTGGGAACAAACGATGCTGCTATTTTAGAGTTTGACTTTATTCCAACAGGAGATACTATAAAATTTAACTTTGTTTTTGGTTCAGAAGAGTACCCTGAATATGTAAATTCGATAAATGATGCTTTTGGTTTCTTTTTAAGTGGTCCAGGAATAGCAGGGCCTTTTACCAATAATGCTCAAAATATAGCATTAGTTCCTAATACACCAACACCAATTACAATTAATACAGTAAATTCTGGTTCAAACCCTTCTTATTATGTAGATAATACAGTTAATTCAGGACCTCAATCTATTCAGTTTGATGGATATACAACAGTAATTACTGCAGTAGGAGTTGTTCAGTGTGGAGTTCAATACCATATTAAAATAGCTATTGCAGATGCTTCTGATGATGCTTGGGATTCGGGAGTGTTTTTAGAAGCAGGGAGTTTTTCAAGTAATACAGTTACATTGAACTCTAATATTGATATAAATGGAAATGATTCTATTTTGTACGAAGGTTGTGGCTCTGCCTTCCTCGATTTTGTTAGGGATAATACTAATGATACCTCCGTTTATCATTTTACTATAACTGGTACAGCAGGAACTTCCGATTATAATATAAGTGCTGATAGTGTCCTCTTTTTGCCAGGACAAGATTCGGTTACGCTTACTTTTGATGCCTTGCAGGATGGACTAACAGAGCCACTGGAAACAGTAACGATAATGTTAATACAAACAATATGTAATAAACAAGATACTCAAATGGTAACTTTTTATATTGCTGATTATCCGCCTATTAATTTTACAGTAAATGATACTTTAATACCTTGCGGAAGTAATGATTCTGTTCCTTTATTCATAACAGCATCAGGCCCTCCTTTCGATATTTTATGGAATACTGGAGCTACAACTGATACCATATGGGTAAAACCAACTGCAACAACTAATTATTGGGTTACTTTAACCGATACTTGTGGTGTTAATTCATACACCGATACAGCCACAGTTATTGTGCAAGTAGCAGGACCAATAAATATTGTAACTCCAAGTATATCTAAGTACTGCCCTCAAGATAGTGTTTGGGTTTATGCAAATGTTACTAGTCCAGGTGTATTTACTTATAATTGGACTCCTGGTGGGGCTGGAGATAGTATTTTAGTTTCCCCTAATTTTACTACTACTTATTACTTAACTGTAACTGATGATTGTGGTAGTACAAAAAATGATTCTGTTATTGTTAATGTGCCTGTTTATGTGCCTTTAACAAATACTGTTACCACACCAGATACATCAATTTGTTCAGGACATCAAGTAGTGTTAAATGCTCAAATAAATGGAGGAGTTGGCACATATTACAGTTGGGACAATGGTTTAGGAAGTTCATTGCCAGCTTATGTAAACCCTACACAAACAACTAACTATATTTTAACTGCACAAGATAGCTGTGGAGCAATAGCTGTAGATTCTGTATTGGTTACAGTTATAATTTATCCACCATTAGAATTGGTAACTTCAAACGATACCTTGGTATGTGTAGGTAAAGAATTAGATTTATTTGCTTTAGCGTCAGGTGGAGAAGGCACATATTATTATAATTGGGAAGGGATGACTTCACCATCTATACATATAACTGCAAATTATGATAAAAACTACCATGTAACTGTAACCGATGGTTGTGGCGAAAAAATTTCTGATGTAGTAACTATTACAACTACAAGAGCTCATGCTAATTTCACTTATGAATATGTTTCTGAGTATGAAGTTGAGTTTACGGATTCATCTTATTACAATATTGTAAATAATTGGTGGTCGTTTAATCCTGTTGATTCTACTTTAGAACTAAACCCTAGTTATACTTATCCAACACCTGGAGACCATGAAGTTTGGTTGGCAGTAAAAGATGATTATGGCTGTTATGATACCATTGTTAAGACTATTTATCCACCATTAATTGTTTATGCTCCAAATGCGATAACTCCTGATGGAGATGGATTAAACGATGTGTTTAAATTTAAAGGAATGGGAATAGAACAATTTAATATGATGATATTTAATCGTTGGGGAGAATTGTTATTTGAATCAAACGATATTGATGAAGGTTGGGATGCTACTTACAAAGGTAACCCTGTTCAAAATGGCGTTTATATTTATCGTGTTAGAGCAGTTTCATATAGTTTAAGAGAATATGAAACAGCAGGATCGGTTAATGTACTTAGATAAGTATTTCTCCGTCCATTTCTTGTGGCTGAGCAATATTCATTAATTTTAAAATGGTTGGAGCAACATCACCCAATTTACCATCTTTAATTTCAGTATAATCCTTATCAATTAAAATACAAGGAACTAAATTAGTGCTATGAGCAGTATTTGGTGTTCCATCAGGATTAATTGCAAAATCTGCATTACCGTGGTCGGCAATAATTATAAAAGAATAATCATGTGCTAAGCCTTTATTTACAATTCGCTGGGTGCAGCTATCTACTTTTTCAACCGCTTTAACAATCGCCTCATAAACGCCAGTATGCCCAACCATATCGGGGTTGGCAAAGTTTAAACAAATAAAATCGGGTTGGTTGGTGTCTATTTCGGTAGTTATTTTTGTAGTAACTTCCTCGGCACTCATTTCGGGTTGTAAATCGTAAGTTGCAACCTTGGGCGAATTGGCTAAAAGTCTTGTTTCTCCCTTAAAAGTTTCTTCTCTGCCACCAGAAAAGAAAAAAGTAACGTGCGGATATTTTTCGGTTTCGGCAATTCTAACTTGAGTTTTGTTGTGTTGTTCTAAAACTTCACCAAGAGTGTTACCCAAATTATCCTTATCATACATTACGTTAATCCCTTTAAAGGTTTTATCGTAATTAGTCATAGTAACATAATGCAAAGGGATGGCATGCATATTATGCTCGAGCAAATCTTTTTGGGTTAAAGCAATGGTAATTTCACGGCAACGGTCGGTTCTAAAATTAAAGCAAACAACAACATCGTTTTTGTTGATGGTGGTAATTGGAGTTCCAGTTTCATCAACCTTTACAATAGGTTTTATAAACTCATCTGTAACATCATTTTGGTAAGATTGCTGTATGCTATCAATAATGTTTGATGATTTTTCGCCAATACCATTTACCATTAAATCGTAAGCTTCTTTTACACGTTCCCAACGATTGTCTCTATCCATAGCGTAATAGCGACCTACAACTGAAGCCAATTGACAAGTAGTGTTTTCTAATATGTTCTCTAAAGTTTCTATAAAACCTAAGCCGCTTTTTGGGTCGCAATCTCTACCATCGGTAAAAGCATGCACATAACTTTTTAGTTGGTGTTGATTGGCTAATTCGCATAAACGGTATAAATGATTTTGGTGTGAATGTATTCCTCCATCAGAAACCAAACCGATAAAATGAACATTGCTATTATTTTCTTTAGCGTGCTGAAAAGCTGCCAATAAAGTTGGGTTATCATTTATGGTATTTTCTTTAACAGCTTTATTGATTTTTGCAAAATCTTGATAAACAACTCTACCTGCCCCAATGTTTAGGTGTCCTACTTCTGAGTTGCCCATTTGTCCTTCGGGTAAACCAACATGCTCGCCAAAAGTTTTTAACGTAGTATTAGGATATTGAGTTAAACATCCATCAAAAAAAGGAGTGTTGGCATTAAAAATCGCATCCGATTTTGTTTTATCTCCATATCCCCAACCATCAAGGATTATTAAGGCAACTTTTTTACTCATAAGATTTTGTTAAAGGGCAAAGTTAAGCTTATTTGTAAATCCAACAAGTAGTAAAAATGAGCTACAACAATTTGTAGCTCAAAATAATTTAATTTAAAGCTCAAAAATCACTTAAAAACAACTTAATTAAAAAAACAAATGAGCTACAAATAGGCAGAAAAAAATACTAGGGTTCAAGTTTAATATTTCTTCTTACTTTTAAAGGATGCTATTTAATGAAATAAAACAGTCAAGATTAAAAGAAACTAAAGAATATATTCTAAAGAGTACTACAGGCGGATTAATGAACAATGTTAAATGGTATGCCTTATTTGAAAGTATTGATTCATTAAGGCTTAATTTTAGTGTAAAAACCTTACTTAGTGATGATGTTAAAAATGCAAGTATAATTTATGAATTGGAAGATACTTCAATCTTGTTTACAGATGATGGTAATTTTATAGAGTTTATTGAGATAGAAAAAATTGAGGTAGATGGGTCTGATGAATTTGAATCTCGCTTAAAGAATGATAATATTGAATACTATTTGATTAATAATAGAATCTGTGTTCAAGGTTATAAGTTAACTAGCAAATGAGAATAACCCTTTTCATACTACTAATAGGAATTGCCTTTGTTGGATGTTTTGGAGATGAGCCAAAAGAAGTTGTAACTACAACATCTCTAATAGAGAGTGAATTAAATAGTATTATTTCTGAAAATGAAGATAACTGTAAAGCCCATTTATATAGGGGTTTAAAATTTGCTTTAGGCTCTAATATCGAAAAGTCGAGAAGTGAACTTACTATGTTTGAAGGTTGTATTGATGATATTGAGATACAAGGTTCTTATCCAGAATGTGCAAAACAAATTCGGTTAATAATAAATGAAGAGAATTCGGATTATTTAAAAACTACAGTTGAAGTATTGATACCATATTTGGATTCTTTGAAATATGATTCTTTGTCTCTTTTTCAGCCATCAGAGCCATATACTGTTACTGTAAGTGATTAAGTAAATGTTAAAACTCCACTCCATTTTAAAACGACCACTTTCTACTAAAAAAAGTACTCCACAAAAAAACCCTTCGTAAAACGAAGGGCTTTCTGTAAGTGGTGCCTCCAGGAATCGAACCAGGGACACAAGGATTTTCAGTCCTTTGCTCTACCAACTGAGCTAAGGCACCAATTAATTGGTCGGCAAATGTATAAAAATATTTTATTCCTGTAAAACAAAATTTATACATTTTGTAATTTCGGTGTTTTAAAACAATGATTTTAGCCATAGACATAGGAAATACTTTAACAAAACTTGCTGTTTTTGAGGAGGATAAGATTGTAGAGGTTATTTCTGAAAAAGAAATAAAAAGTACCGATATAAATACTTTGGTTAAAGATTTTGATATAAAATCAATAATAGTTTCATCTGTTGCAGATAAAAACGACTTAAAAGAACTGTTAAAAAACCATAATTTTTTAGTTTTAAACCACCACACACCAATACCTTTACAACTTAAATATAAAACACCAGAAACATTAGGGTTAGATAGGATTGCGGCTGCAGTTGCTGCAAAAAAAATGTATGCCGAAAATGTGTTGGTAATAGATATGGGTACTTGCATTACTTACGATTTTATAAACGCTAATAACGAATATTTAGGCGGTGGAATTTCTCCAGGTTTTAAAATGCGTTTTAAAGCATTAAATACTTTTACCCAAAAATTACCACTAATTAATTTTGATAACAATAAATTAATGTTGGTGGGTAATTCTACCGAAAACTCAATAATATCAGGTGTTTATAATGGAATGTATAATGAGGTTAATGGGATTATAAACAATTATTTATCACAATATAAAAACCTAAAAATAGTTGTTACAGGTGGAGATAGAAACTTATTTGATTTAGAACCAAAAAATCGCATCTTTGCAGACGAATTTTTAGTGCTGAAAGGATTGAACGAAATTTTAAAATATAATGAGAAAAAATAAAGCATTTATTGTGTTGGTATTGATGGTGATGGTAAGTGCTACTGCATTTTCTCAAAAAACCACTAATTCTCCCTATTCTAAATATGGTATTGGGATTATTCGTCCGCAAACTTTTTCGCAAAATTTTGCAATGGGAGGTACAGCAATAGGTATTCGTTCTGATAAAGATATAGGGTTTTTAAACCCTGCAAGTTATTCGGCTATTGCAGTAACCACTTTTGATGTTGGATTTACCAATAATGCCTTATGGTTAGATGATGGAACTCAATCTCAATACGAAAACAACCCACACATTACTCATCTAGCATTTGGTTTTCCGGTAATTAAAAAAACTTGGGGAATGAGCTTTGGAGTAATGCCTTATGCCAATACTGGTTACGAGTACGATGAAATTTTAGATGACCCTTATGCTGGCTTGGTTAGTTTTTATAACAAAGGAGATGGAGCTATAAACAAAGTTTATTGGGGAAATGGTTTTGCTGTTAATATAGATTCAACTTCAAATGTTTCGGTTGGATTTAATGGTTACTTTTTGTTCGGCTCTATTAGTCATGACCAAAAAGCAATATATGGAGATTTACCAAATGGGTTTAATTTATGGAATTTAAGAGAATTTTCGGCAGCCGATTTTGGAGCCGATTTAGGATTGCAATACCAAAAAACATTTACCAATGCTGATGATGACAAAATTAAATTAACACTTGGTGCTACTTATGGTTTGTCAGCAGATGTTAATGGGAAAAGCACAAAAGTAACGAGAACCTTTACCGGAAATATAGATTTTGGAACAATTAAAGATACCGTAGAATTTATAGATGATGTAGATGATGTTATTCAATTACCATCAGAATTAGGTTTTGGGCTTTCTATAGAGAAAGATAGAAAATGGTTAATTGCTGCAGATTTTAAATCGGCAGATTGGGGTTCTGTTGTTAGTACAGACCCACTTTACAGCTATCAATCTAATTACAAAATTTCTTTAGGCGGGCAAATAATACCGCGTTATGATGGTAGTAAATATATACAGCGTGTTGCTTACCGATTAGGAGTGAGATATACAACACCTTACCTTACAATAAATAATACCGATTTTACCGAGTATGGCATAACATTTGGAATAGGGATGCCTGTTAGAAGAAACGAAAGTACTTATCCAAGATTAAACCTTGGAATTGAGTACGGTAGTAGAGGAACAACAGACAATGGATTAATAAAAGAAAATTTTATAAACTTTAATGTAGGAATAACCATTAATGCAATATGGTTTCAAAAAAGAAAATACGATTAGTTATGAAAAAATTAGCACTAATATTAATAGGATTAACAGTTAGTTTAACAACTTTCGCACAGGGTAAATACGGAGCTACACCAGAGGATAGCGTTACTTGTGTAGAAAGTTTAATTTATAAAGATTACATGAAAAGCGACCCAAAATTAGCATTAGAGCTATGGAGAGTTGCTTACAGAGTTTGTCCGCAATCACAAAAAACATTGTACATAAATGGGGTTAAATTGTATGAAGGATTAGCTAAAAAAGCGGGAAAAGCAAAAAATAATGAGTTGAAAGAATTGTATTTAGATACGATGTTTTCTATTTACGATCAACGTATTGAAGTGTTTGGACAAAAAGGATTTGTATTAGGATACAAAGGACAATCGATGTTAGTGCACCGTCCGAAAGAAAAACAAAAAATTTATGATTTATTAAAAGAAGCAACTTCTATTACTAAAAACAAAACCCAAGCAGGAACTTTAGTAGCTTATATGTTTGCTGCCATTAATATGGAAAAAGCAGGCAAATTAACTAAAGAAGAAGTGGTTGGTGTGTTTGAAGAAACAAGTGCGATATGTGCCGCTAATGCAGCAGGAAAAAATGCAGCAAAATATGCTAAAGCTCAAACTAAAATACAAAATGTAAGTAGTCCTTATTTAAGTTGTGATGTATTGGTTCCATTAGCAGAGAAAAATTTTGAAGCAAATAAAGCTGATGTTGATTGGTTAAGAAGAACAGTTAAGTTATTAAAAGCTAAGAAATGTTATGAAGCTCCAATTTTTTCTAAAGTTGCTGAAGAATATTTTAAGTTAGAACCAAGTGCTGAAGGTGCTGAAGGAATGGGTAAATTATTTTTAGGTAAAAAAGATTATGCAAAAGCTATTGAGTTCTTTAAAAAAGCAGCAGAAATGGCTGAGACTAATGAAGAAAAAGCACAGTACAATTTAAGTATTGCAGAAGCACATTTATATGCAAAAAGCTATTCTTCTGCCAGAACTTACGCTAACAAAGCTATTGCTTTAAAAAGCGGATGGGGAGAACCTTACTTAGTTATAGGTGATGCTTATATGTATAGTGCAAGTGCGTGTGATGATAAAGAATTAGGAAGATATGGAGCATATTGGGCAGCAGTTGATAAATACCAGAAAGCAAAAGCTGTTGATGCTTCTGTTGCGGCAGATGCTAATAAGAAAATTGCTAGAGCATCTGCTAATTATCCAGTAACAAAGGATTTATTCTTTTACAGTAAAAAAGCAGGAGATTCTTATACTGTTAAATGTTGGATAAACGAAACCACTAAGGTTAGATCAAAGTAAATGACTGGTAAAATAGTCAGTAATATTATATTAAAATGTATCCCGATGCTTTTAGCAATCGGGATACTTTGTTCTTGCGAAAATGATGTGAAAGAAGTAGCATCATTAACTCAAAACAAAAAAGAGCCAAATAGTAAAGGCAAAAATGTATCGTTAATTTATTCCGAAAGTTCTGATGTAAAAGTTAAGGCAACTGCTCCAATAATGGAAGAGTATGGTGTGGATGCCGATAAGTATATGGAAATGAAAAAAGGAATAAAAGTGCAGTTTTTTGATTCCTTACAAAACAGAACTTCAACACTTACTTCAAAATATGCCATCCATTGGACGGGCAAGCGAATTATGGAAGCTAAAAACGATGTGGTGGTGGTAAACGAAAAAGGCGAAAAACTAAATACCGAACATTTAATTTGGAATGAAGACTCTGCTAAAATTTATTCTGATAAATTTGTAAAAATTACCACTCAAGATGAAGTAATTATGGGCGAAGGGATGGAAGCAAATCAGGATTTTAGCAAGTGGAAAATTCATAAAATTAAAGGAACTATAAACGTAAAAGAAGAGGAAGAAGACTCTTTAATAACAGATTAATTATGCTTAAAGTAGTTAAATTTTTACAAATGATGTGGTTGGTAATAGCTATTGTAGCTTTTGGTATAGCTACTTATCATTTATTTTTTACAGGAACCAAAGATGCGTTGTTCTTTTATTTTTTCTCGGCATTTTCTTTCTTACTTTTTTATATTCGTAAACGACAATTAAAGCGTTTGCAAAACATGTCTAAATAAAACGTACCTTTAAGCAGGTTTTTAATCTAAATAATGATTTCACTTTTTTGGATTTTTTTAATACTAGCAATGTTAGCTTCGGCAATGTTTTCGGGCTTAGAAATTGCTTTTGTGTCTGCCAATAAATTAAAAATTGAGTTAGACAATACTAAGGGAAACTTTACCGCAAAAATTCTTTCATCGTTTTTAAAACAACCGGCCAAATTTATTGGAGCAATGTTACTAGGCAACAATATTGCATTAGTAATTTACAGTATTATAATGGCTAAATTTTTAGAGCCAGTAATTGCTCAATATGTATTTGATAATGAATTTGTGATATTGCTAATGCAAACAATAATATCAACACTTTTAATTTTATTTTTTGCCGAATTTTTACCCAAAGCATTATTCCGAATAAACCCAAATAGAGTGCTAACAATAGCTGCTGTGCCTATAACTATTGTTTATTATATTCTTTATCCGTTTACCTATTTTACAGTAGGAATATCTAATTTAATTCTAAAAATATTTAAAGTAGATACCTCAGAAAGTGATTTGGCTTTTTCTAAAATAGATTTAGAAGATTTTATTGCCAATATTCAAGATGGACAAAACGAAGGGGAAGAAATAGATTCAGAAATACAAATTTTTAAAAACGCTTTAGGCTTTTCTGATGTTAAAGTAAGAGAATGTATGGTTCCTAGAACCGAAATTACAGCGATAGAGGTAGAAAAATCTATTGAAGAATTAAGAGAGAAATTTATTGAAACAGGCTTATCTAAAATATTAATTTACAGAGATAATATTGATAATATAATTGGTTACGTTCACTCTAAAGAATTGTTTAAAAAACCAGAAGCTATAAAATCTATTTTGTTGCCTGTATCCATTGTTCCAGAAGTAATGAGTGCTAACGATATGCTTAAAAAATCGATAAAAGAAAGAAGAAGTGTGGCGGTTGTTGTAGATGAGTTTGGAGGTACTTCGGGCATTTTGACTACCGAAGATGTAATTGAAGAAATTTTTGGGGAGATTGAAGATGAGCATGATAAGGAAGAATTTGTAGAGAAAATCATCAGCGAAAATACTTATCAATTTTCTGCACGGATAGAAATAGATTATATCAACGAAAAATATAAATTAAACTTACCTGTTTCTGATGAATATGAAACTTTAGGAGGGTTAATTATAAACATCAACGAAAGTATTCCAGAAAATGAAGAAATTATTAGAAAAGATAATTTTGAGTTTACGATAGACAAAGTGAGTGATAACAAGGTAGATATGATTACTTTGCGTTTGTTTTTAGACAATTAAAAACACACCTCATAAAACTTGCAGAACCCTTTTATTTATCGGATGACAATTCGTATATTCGCAACCCAAATTATTTAACGATATGGCAGTAATAGGAAAAATTAGAGAAAAATCGGGCTTAGTGCTTATAGTTGTAGGTGTTGCAATGCTTGCATTTTTATTACCAACAGATGGAATTACAGGTCTTTTTGGAGGTCAAGATAACAGTGTTGGAGAAATAGGAGGAGTAGAAATAACAGGACAAGAGTTTGACCAAAAGTTAGAACAGGCAGTTTATGCTTGGGAAAGTCAAAACAGAACTTCTGCACCAACAGAAATTAGAGACCAATTAAAAGAGCAAGTTTGGAACGAGATTGTACGTTCTTCAGTGTTAGAAAGTCAATTTTTAGAATTAGGCTTATCTGTAAGCCCTGAAGAATTAGCTGATATGGTTCAAGGAAACGACCCTCACCCACAAGTACAACAAGCTTTTACTGATCCAAACACAGGGGTTTTTAATCCAGGGCAAGTAATACAGTTTTTAAAGAGCTTAGAAACTATGCCTGCTGAAAACCGTAACCAATGGTTTTTATTTGAAGAAGGTATTGAAAAAGAAAGAATAGCTACAAAATACAACAACCTTTTAGTTAAAGGAATGTATCCAACAACTAGCATTCAAAAGCGAACTTATACTGAGCAAAACGAGCAAAGAAACATTAAGTTTGTTGCTAAGCGTTACATTTCTGTAAACGATAGTACTGTTACTGTTTCGGATGAAGAAAAGTTAGCTTATTACAATGAGCATAAAGGAGAGTACAAACAAGATGCATCAAGAGATATTGAGTACATTAAGTTTGAAGTACTTCCTTCTGAGGCAGATATTGCTGAAGCAAAAAAATGGATGGAAGATACTGCTGAAGAATTTAAAACAACAGAAGATGATTCGTCATTTGTAACTTATAATTCTGAGCAACCATTAGACGAAAGATATTTAGCTCCAGAAGCAATGCCAGTAGCATTAGATTCGGCAGCTTTTTATGCAGAAGTAGGAACAGTATTTCCAGTTTATGAAGAAGCAGGAGCTTTTGTTTTAGCAAAACTATCAGAAGTTAAAATGGTTCCTGATTCTGTTAAAGCACGTCATATTTTATTAAAAACAACTAACCAACCATCTGATACTTTATTAGAAGGTAAATTGGATAGCATTAAAACATTAATAGAAAACGGAGCTGACTTTGCTGAATTAGCAAAAGAGCATTCAGAAGATGTTGGTTCTGCAATTGAAGGTGGAGATTTAGGTTGGTTTCAAGAAGGACAAATGGTACCAACATTTAATGATGCTTGCTTTTTTGGTAAGGTTGGAGAATTGGTTATTGTGCCATCTAATTATGGATTTCATTTAATTGATGTACAAGAGCAAGCTCAAAAATCACGTAAAGTAAAACTGGCTAAAATTGTAAGACAAATTACACCAAGCAACGAAACTTTTGATGAGATGTTTGCTAAAGCAAGTAGTTTTTATGGTACTAACAGTACTTCAGAAGCTTTTACAAAAGCAACTGAAGGTGGAGAGTACGTTAAGCAAATGGCTGCTGAGGTAAAAGTTGGAGATAAAGATTTTGCTGGAATGGCTAATGTTAGAGATTTAGTAAGATGGGCTTATAAAAGCGAAAAAGGAGCTGTTTGTGAGCCAAAACAATTTGATAATACTTTTGTTGTTGCACACCTTGCAGAAGTAAGAGAAGAGGGTACAGCAACTATGGATCAAGTTGAAATACAAGTTGAATTAGGAGCTAAGAAAAAGAAAAAGGCAGCAATGTTTATTGAAGAGATGAAAGGAGTTTCTTCTTTAGAAGAGTTGGCTAGCAAAGTTGGAGGAACTGTTGAAACAGCAAGTAACGTAAACTTTGCAGCTTATGCTATTCCTGGCTTAGGACAAGAGTTAAGAGTTAATGGTATGGTATCTACATTACAACAAGGACAAATGAGTGTTCCAATTGAAGGACAAACGGGAGTTTTTGTAGTGCAAGTAGATCAGGTACAAACAACTACTTCAGAAAGTGTTGACTATGCTCCGATAAAAGCACAATTAGAACAATCTTATCAATCAGTTGCTAACTTAGTTTTAGATGCTTTAAAAGATAAGTTTGGAGTAGTTGATAAGAGATATAAATTTTACTAACATATTTTGCCTCGACAATTTGTCGGGGCTTTTTTTTGCAAAAATTTAAAATACAATGGCAGAGTTTAATTACGAAAAACCGTTTCCATTACAAGGAGATAAAACGGAGTATAAATTATTATCAAACGATTATGTTTCTACAATTGATGTAGATGGTAGAGAGCTTTTAAAAGTTGATCCTAAAGGGATAGAGTTGTTGGCAGAAAAAGCACTGGAAGATGTTTCTTTTATGTTAAGAACAGCTCATTTAGAAAAAGTAGCTAAAATTTTAGATGACCCAGAAGCTACCGATAATGATAGGTTTGTTGCTCATACCTTATTAAAAAATGCTCAGATTGCAGTAGAAGGACAGTTGCCATCTTGTCAAGATACAGGTACTGCAATAGTTATGGGAAAAAAAGGAGAAAATGTTTACACAGGAGCTGATGATGCTCAGCACCTTTCTCAAGGAATATTTAATACCTATCAAAACAGAAATTTAAGATATTCTCAGGTGGTTGCTGCCAATATGTTTGATGAAAAAAACACAGGAACGAATTTGCCTGCTCAAATTGATATTTATGCAGAACAAGGAAATGAGTATAAGTTTTTGTTTTTAGCAAAAGGTGGAGGCTCTGCTAATAAAACTTATTTGTACCAACAAACTAAAGCTTTGTTAAACGAAAAATCGTTAACCGAATTTATTACTGCCAAAATTAAAGATTTAGGAACTGCTGCTTGTCCGCCATATCACTTAGCATTTGTAGTTGGAGGAACTTCTGCCGAAGCAAATTTAAAAGCAGTAAAAATGGCATCTACAGGTTATTATGATGAGTTACCTACTGTAGGAAGTATTGGAGGAAGAGCTTTTAGAGATGTAGAATGGGAAGAGAAAATTCAAAAAATTTGTCAGCAAAGTAATATTGGAGCTCAGTTTGGTGGGAAATATTTTACGCATGATGTAAAAGTAATTCGTTTGCCAAGGCACGCAGCATCTTGTCCTGTTGGGATAGGAGTGAGTTGTTCGGCAGATAGAAATATTAAAGGTAAGATAACTAAAGATGGAATTTTCTTAGAGCAATTAGAAACTAATCCAGGGAGATTTATTCCAGAAAATGAACCACATTTACAACCTGCCGTTGAAGTTGATTTAGACCAACCAATGGAGGAACAGTTAAAAGTGTTATCTCAATACCCTATAAAAACACGTTTAAATTTAAAAGGGACTTTAATAGTTGCTAGAGATATTGCCCATGCAAAAATTAAGGAGATGATAGATGCAGGTGAACCAATGCCTGAGTATTTTAAAAATCATCCAATATATTATGCCGGACCTGCAAAAACTCCAGAAGGAATGCCTTCAGGAAGTTTTGGACCAACAACAGCAAACCGTATGGATCCTTATGTAGATGAGTTTCAATCGCACAAAGGCTCTATGATTATGTTGGCAAAAGGTAATCGTTCTTCTGTGGTAAGAGATGCTTGTAAAAAATACGGAGGTTTTTATTTAGGCTCTATTGGTGGGCCTGCGGCAATTTTAGCTAAGTCTAACATTAAATCTGTTGAGGTGGTAGATTTTCCAGAATTAGGAATGGAAGCAGTAAGAAAAATTGAAGTAGAAAATTTTCCTGCATTTATTATTTGCGATGATAAAGGCAACGATTTTTTTGAAAATATTTAATAAACAAACGAAAAAAGCTACTCAAAGAGTAGCTTTTTTTATAAAATGATAGGCTAAATAAGTAATATTTTATACTTTTACGCCACTAACAATTTTAAAATTAAGAACAATGGTAAGTTTAGGTTTTATATTATTCTTTTGTATTTTCTTTATGGCAATGTGGATGCTAGTATTCTTATTTACTGTTGTTGTTCCAGGTTCTTTAAAATTGTTTTTACTAAACAAGTTTGGTCCTAAGTGGGCTAAAGATTTAGCAGGATTAAAAACTGAAGAGTAAAAATCTTACAGTAAATCCAATACATTTTCAGGAGGTCTTCCTAAAACAGCTTTATTATCTTTAACAACTATTGGTCGTTCAATTAGCTTTGGATATTGTATCATTGCGTCTATCCATTCATCGTTGCTTAACTCTTTGCCTTTAAAATTTTCTTTGTAAACAGCTTCGCCCTTGCGTAAAATATCTACGGCATTAAGGTTTAGTTTGTTTAAAATGTCTTTTAATTCTTCTTTAGTAGGAATATCATTTAAGTATTCTACAATTTCTACTTCTGCATTAGCATCCTTAATTAATTGTAAGGTTTGCCTGCTTTTACTGCATCTTGGATTGTGATATATTTTCATGGTTTTTAATTTATTGTGTTTTTACACACCCCGTCAAGCAAAGCTTGACACCCCTCTCAAGAGGGGAACCTCTCCCCTTTGGGGAGTTTGTGGGGCTTTTTTTAACTTTTTCCAAATTCCATTAAATAAGCTTTTAAAAAGCCATCTACTTCTCCGTTTAATACTTTGTCAGGGTCATTAACAGTATAGTTAGTTCTGTGGTCTTTTACTCTTCTATCATCTAAAACGTAACTACGTATTTGAGCTCCCCATTCAATTTTTAATTTACTTCCTTCAATTTCGGCTCTGCTTTCCATACGCTTTCGCATTTCAGCTTCATATAATTGCGATTTTAACAATTGCATGGCTTTTTCTTTGTTGCCCAATTGCGAACGCGTTTCAGTATTTTCAATTACAATACCTGAAGGAGCATGACGTAATCGAACACCAGTTTCTACTTTATTTACATTTTGTCCACCAGCACCACCTGAACGGAAAGTGTCCCAAGTAATGTCCGCAGGATTAATTTTAATTTCTATGGTATCATCTACCAAAGGGTAAACATAACAAGAAACAAAAGAAGTCATTCGTTTACCTTGAGAATTAAAAGGACTAACTCTAACCAATCGATGAACACCATTTTCGCCTTTTAAATAGCCAAAAGCAAATTCGCCTTCAATTTCAATGGTTACGGTTTTAATACCTGCAACATCGCCATCTTGATAATCTAAAGTTTTAAGCTTATAACCATTTTTTTCTGCCCACATTTTATACATACGCAGTAGCATAGAGGCCCAATCGCAACTTTCTGTACCGCCAGCACCTGCCGTAATTTGTAGCACCGCACTTAGCGAATCTTCTTCGGCACTTAGCATGTTTTTAAACTCAAGGTCTTCAATTAGTTCAATGCATTTATCGTATTGGCTAACTACTTCTTCTTCGCTGGCTTCGCCTTCTTTATTAAAATCGTAAAGTACTTCTAAATCGCCAATAGCAGAGGCAATTAGTTTATAATTATCTGTCCAAACTTTTATGTTACGAACTACTTTAAGTTGTTTTTCTGCTTCTTTAGGATTGTCCCAAAAATTGGGGTCTTGCGTTTTTTGTTCTTCTTCTTCTAACTGAATTAATTTGGTATCAATGTCAAAGATACCCCCTTAACGCATCCAGGCGATTCACTAAAGTTTTGATTTGGTCTTGTGTTATCATTCTTTAATTGTAGCTTTTGTAAATACTACACTTTGTCACACTGAGTTAATCGAAGTGTTGATGAAGTGTATTCGGATTTAACAAAAAATGAATGTCAAATTTAAGATTATCACTGTTAAAATAAAGTTCTACAAGAATAAAAATGTTAAACCACATAGTTACATAGTTTTATTTTTTTATATACAACAGAATTATAAAGAGTTCACGCAGAAGCGTGAAAGTACTGATGTGTTACTTTATAAGAAGTACTGTATTTGTAATTCTATGTAACTATGTGGTTAATTTCAATGGTCAAATCTTCATATAATGGGGATTTTCTATTTAATTTAGAGCAGTAAACAAATTCCAAAATAAGCATCATGAAAGTATATACTAAAACTGGAGATAAAGGACAAACATCATTGTTTGGAGGTAAGCGTGTGCCTAAGTATGATTTAAGGATTGAAGGTTACGGAACGGTAGATGAATTGAACTCTTATATTGGTTTAATTCGCGATCAAAAGATTGATAAACGAAGTTTTGATACATTAATTGAGATTCAGGATAGGCTATTTACTTTGGGTTCGATATTGGCTACCGAACCAGGAAACACAAAAGTTAAAGTGCCACAATTATCAGAAAATGATGTGGAATTTTTAGAAAAAGAAATAGACTGGATGAATGAAAACTTACCAGAAATGCGTTCGTTTGTTTTGCCTGGTGGACACACAACTGTTTCTTATTGTCATATAACTAGGTGTGTTTGCAGAAGAGCTGAACGATTGGTTATTCAGTTATCCGAACAAGAAAATAATGTTGATGAGTTAACCTATAAATATTTGAATAGGTTATCAGATTATCTTTTTGTTTTAGCACGAAAGTTTTCGAAAGATTTAGATGCAAATGAAGTGGAATGGAAACCACGTATGTAGTTTTTAAAGCCAGAAGGCTGAAGTTTGAAGCTGGAAGAAAGATTTTTTAATGCTTCGGATTTTCAATTTTAATTAAAAAGCAGTAGCACAATAATAAAACATACTGTTAACTTGCTTAAAATCAGTAATTAGAATTCATTTTTGAGATATTAACAATTGTTTATATTTTTTAGTTGTGTAAGTCAACAAAAAATCTACTTTTGCGTAAAGGTTAAAAATAATAATACCATTAACACTTAAACTATGTATTGGACTTTAGAATTAGCTTCACATTTAGAAGATGCACCATGGCCAGCAGCTAAAGATGAATTAATTGATTTTGCAATTAGAACAGGAGCACCATTAGAGGTTGTAGAAAATTTACAACAGTTAGAAAGCGAAGAGGATATTTATGATTCTATCGAAGACATTTGGCCAGATTATCCTACTAAAGAAGATTTCTTTTTTAATGAGGATGAATATTAAAAAACGAAACTAAAAATGAGAAAAGCGATTGTGAAAACAGTCGCTTTTTTTTTGTTAAAAATAAATAACCATTACTTGGCATACTAATCCTAGTAAAAAACCAACATAAAGTTGAGCTTGTGTATGAGCTTTTAAAATTAACCGAGAGCTACCCACCAAACCAGCAGCAATTAATGCTAATACAATGTATTGGGTAACATAAACTTCCATTTTTAAAGAGATGGCAATTAAAGCTCCTATTAACCCACCAATACCAATCATGTGGGCACTAACTTTCCATTTTATGTTAATGATAAAAGCTAATATTACCGATAAGGTTGCTCCAATAATAAAGTAAAAAATAATTGGAGGAAGTGGAGCTCTTTTTAGCATAAAAAGGGTAAACACATAAAAAATAATGGTAAAAGCATAAGGGATTATGCGTTCTTTAGTGGTTTCCATTTCAAGGCTTTTAATGATTTTTCGTTGAAGCAATAACAAGGATATTAATAATGGCGTAACAAAAGTAGAAACAGTAATGAGTAATAAAACTGCTTTTTTTAACTCGAAAGGGATGCTGTAATTAATATACGAATCGGTATTAAAAATAATTAACACTCCTATTACTGGCATTAGTAAAGGATGAAAAACACTTGAAAAAATTTTGGCGGCTAGTTTCATCTGATTTTTAACGTCAATCCCTCTTTTTCTCCCTTCTCTAAGGGAGATAATAAGGTTAAAGTTCTTTTCTTAAACGTGCTACAGGAATGTTTAATTGTTCGCGGTATTTTGCAACTGTTCTTCGGGCAATGTTATAACCTTTTTCATTTAATAGTTTAGATAATTTTTCATCTGTTAAAGGTTTTCTTTTGTCTTCTTCATCAATTGCGTCTTGCAAAATCTTTTTTACTTCTCTGGTAGAAACTTCTTCGCCACTATCGGTACTTAACGATTCGGAGAAAAATGTTTTTAGTAAAAATGTTCCGTAAGGTGTTTGTACATATTTGCTGTTTACTACTCTCGAAATGGTAGAAATATCTAAATCTACTTCTTCGGCAATGTCTTTTAAAATCATTGGATTTAAAAGCGTTTCATCGCCTTCTAAAAAGTAATCTTTTTGATATTCAATAATGGCTTCCATTGTTGTTATTAAAGTATGTTGCCTTTGTTTAATCGCATCTATAAACCATTTTGCCGAATCTAATTTTTGCTTAATAAACATTAAGGCATCTTTTTGCGATTTTGATGGTTTTTCTTTTTGGCTTTTATAGCCTTGCATCATTTCAGAATACTGTCGGCTAACTTTTAAGTCTGGAGCATTTCTTCCATTTAAGGTTAAACCAATTTCGCCATCTTCAATGGTTAAATTAAAATCGGGCACAACATGTTGTACCACTTTTGCTGAGTCACTTAACGAATTACCAGGCTTAGGGTTAAGCTTTAAAATTTCGTCTAAAACTTCTTTTAAATCTTCTTCGGTAATACTTAACGCTTCGGTTATTTTTGAGTAATGTTTTTTAGTAAAGGCATCAAAATAATTTTCAATTATTTCAATGGCATTTCGCATAATTAAAGAGTTGTCTTTTTTACGTTTTAGTTGTAAAAGCAAACATTCTTGTAAGCTTTTTGCTCCTACTCCTGGCGGGTCGAAATGCTGGATAATTTTTAATATTTTTTCTATGTGTTCGGCTTCGGTAATTACGTTTTGAGTAAAAGCCAAATCGTTTACTATGGCATCAATTTCTCTACGCAAGTAACCCGATTCGTCTAAACTTCCTATTAGGTGTAAAGCAATGGTATGGTCATCATCTTCTAAATTAAAAAGCGTAAGTTGTGCTTCTAATAATTCTTGAAAAGTTGCTCCACCACTTAATGGAACTTGTTTTTCTTCATCGTCTTTACTATGGTTGTTTACGCTTAGCTTATAAGATGGAGTATCATCTTCTCCTAAGTACTCATCAAAATCAAATTCTTTTTCGGCTTCGCTAATTTCTTCTCTACCAAAATCATCTTCTTGTTCCTCATCTAACTCTTCATCTTCCTTTCCTTCATCCAAAGCAGGGTTGCTTTCCATTTCTTCTTTAATTCGTTGCTCTAAAGCAACAGTAGGTAATTGCAACAATTTCATTAACTGAATTTGCTGCGGAGATAGTTTTTGCTGTAGTTTAAAACTTAACGATTGTTTTAATGCCATAATAATTTATTTTACTTACCAAAGATAAGAAGGAAGGGTTTAAAGTTTATTAAAAAAGTTCATTATTTCCTTTTGGTGGGGCTTGCTTATAGGTATGGGCTTAGAATTAATAATTACAGAATCTTTATCAAAGGCTTCTACTTTTTTTATATTAATGATATAGGAACGATGTGTTCTAACAAATATAGGGTTGGTATGATTGTTTTGAAAGTGATTTAAGTTAGAGGAAAGCGTGAATTTTTTAGTGTCGGTATAAATGTTACAATAACTCCCATCGGCCTCAATATAATTGATGTCTTTAAATTTTAGCTTGGTGTAATATTCTCCATCTTTCACAAAAAAGGAATTATTAATAATGGTGTTTGGTGTTTCAATTAATTTTTCGTTGTGTTTGTTACAAGCTATTTCTATGGCAGAATATAAGTCTTTTTTATGGTAAGGTTTGCTTATAAAGGCATTGGGGTTTGTTTCTAAGGCTCTTTTAAAAGTTTTAGAATCGCTATTGGCAGTTAGGTAAACTATTGGAATGTTAGCAGATTGTTGAATTAACTCAGTTGTTTCTATGCCATCTATCTCGCCCTGAATATTTATGTCCATTAAAATAATGTGAGGAGGATTTTGTTTTATTGCATTAAAACATTCTTCGCTAGAGATGGCAATTTCGGTAATTTCAAAACCATAATCTTCTAGGTCGGCAGCAATTTCTTCTGCAACAAGCACTTCATCTTCAACTATTAAAACTTTTATAGCCATATTAAACTAACTTATAATTTGCAATATCAATTTTAACGCTAATACCCGCATTATTTTCTATCGAAACAATTCCTCCAATTTGACGAGATAGTGATTTTATTAATTTCATTCCAAACGATTTAGAATTTTTTAAATCATCTGCTTGCCCGTTTCCGTTATCTGCTACTTCTAAAACAAGTTTGTTACTTTCTTTTGCCAAACTTATTTTAAGTGCTAGGGTATTTGTTTTGTCGTAAGCATATTTTAATGAATTAATAACTAACTCGTTTATAATTAGTCCAATAGGTATGGCGGTATCTACATCTAATTTTAAGTTAGAAAAATCAAGACTAAGGTCTAAATCTTCTTTTTTCATACCAAAACTATCTACTAAACCTTGTATAAGTTCTTTGCCATACGAATCCATTTCTACTCCAGAATAGTTGTCGTTTTGATAAAGCATTTTATGAATTAGCCCCATAGATTTTACTCGCTCTTTTCCTTCAAGAATGGCGGCTTTTGTTTTTTCATCATCAATATTTCTTTCTTGCAAGCTAAGTAAGCTAGATATTACTTGGAGATTATTTTTTACACGATGATGAATTTCGCCAAGAAGCAATTCGTTTTCTTGGTTTTTTTGCTGGATAAGCAATTTTTGTTGGTTGCTTATTTTTAAGCGGTTAGCTATAAAAATACTAACTCCTATAATAAGAATCAGAACTATACTTCCTGCCCAAATAATAATGTTCTGTTTGTTTTTTTTAGCCTCCGTTAATGCTATCTCTTTTTCGTGTTTTGCTTTAGCAAGAGCTTCTTTTTTATCAAACTCATACTGCATGTTTTGTTTAATGGTGGTTTTTTGGGTTTCTATATTATTAGTACTATCTCTCATGTTTATATATAAGCGATAGGTTTCCCAACCTTTTTTATAATTACCTAGTTTATAATAACATTTTTGCAGTAAGTCAGCTGAAAGTTTAATCTCATCTACATATCCTATCTTCTTAGCTAAATCCAACCCTTGAGTGGCGTGCTTTTTTGCTTTTTCAAAATGTTTTTTGGTATAATGAATATTTCCGATGGATAAATGAGAATTGATGATTCCTGAATTATCATTAACTTCTTTTCTGATGCTCAAACTTTTCTGATAGGTTTCTAGTGCTAAATCTGTTTTGTTTTGAGCTTCGTAGATATTCCCAATATTATTTAACGAGTTTGAAATACCCCTTACAAGCTTTATTTCTTCTGATATTTGTAAGCAATTATTAAAATATTCGAGTGCTTTGGTGTAGTTATTTTCTTCTTTATAAATAGAACCTAAGTTGTTGTAAATTAAAGCTATTCCATATTTATCATTGATTTCTTCGCTTACCGCTAAACTTTTTAAATAGTATTCTTTTTGTTTTTCAACTTCTCCTTGTTGTCCATAAATATAACCTATTGAGTTTAGTGTAGAAGCAATATCTTCTTCCTTATCTATTTCTTCTTGAATTTTAAGTGCTTTGTACAAATGCTCTAATGCAGTTTTTATATCTCCTTGGTTAAAATAAAGCAAACCTAAATTATATAAAGATAATCCTGTACCATCCTTATCATCAATCTCTTGCCGAATAGCTAGGCTTTCTTCGTAATACTTTTTTTGCTTTTCAACTTCTCCCAATTGTCCATACAAATAACCAACATTATTAAGCGTTGCAGCTATATCAATTTTACTATTGGTTTGTTTTAAAAGGGTTAAACTTTTAAGATATAGTTTTTCTTGCTTATCAATATCTCCCGCTTCACCATAATAGTAGCCTATATTTCCAATAGCATTAGCCAAAGCAATTGTAAATGCTTTTTTTTCTTTGCTCGAAATATTGGTGTTTTTTAAACTTTTTTCTGCAATTGATTTTGCTTTTTCACTCAAGTGCTTTATAGTATCAAGATTAGCACTTAAAGCTTCACTCAAAGACACATAGGCTTGTACTGTTGAAGTATCATGGTTTGATTGAATAATGATTTGTGTAAGAGAATCAACGGTGTGTTGTTTTGACTGAGCATTAATAAAATGGATGTGAAGTAAGGCAAGTATTAATATTGTTAAATATTTCATTCACAAAAAAAATAAGGTTGATTACAAAGCTAATCAATTCGTTTACAAAAACTAAGGTTTATAAAATCCGAATACTGCCGTATTTTGTTCTAAAATAAAGGATTCGGATTCCGAATACTAGTTTGTAGTAATAAAACATACACTGTTCGGAAATATTAAGGACTAGATTAATTTATTTAGCATTAAATAATGGCATACAGAAGATTACCTAATACAGATAATGCAAGATTAACAGCAGTTGTTAAGTTAAGCAGTATGCTTAGTAAGGATAAATCGGAATTAGAGAGGTTTAAAATGAATGTAATTTCTTTTCAAATAAAATTTGAAGAATTAATAAATCAAAGAGATAAATATAAAGCCGAAAAAAGTTTATTAAACAAACAAAAAAAAGAATTGTTGAGCAGGTTAAAAGTATATGTGTCTCATTTTTTTCAAGTTTTCAATTTTGCAATTGATAGAGATGAAATAAATAAAGAAGCTAGAATATATTTTAAACTAAGAACAAATACTGGTGTAATTCCTTCTTTATCTAAAGAATCAGAGGTAATAGATTGGGCTTATAATATTATTGTTGGTGAAAATAAAAGAATAAAAGAAGGAGGAGAGGCTATATCTCATCCAAAAGTTTCTAAGATAAGAAGAATTGCTGAAGAAACAGAGCGTGTAATTAATGAGATAAGTATTTTGAATAAACACTATGACGATTACAAGGTAGTAGTAAATAGTCAACGAACAGAAATAGATTTATTCATAAAACAAATGTGGAATGAAATAGAGTTTCAATTTAGAGATAAACCTATAGAAATTAAACGAAAAAAAGCTGCTCAATATGGAGTAGTATATGTAAAATAAATAAAACTAAAAATTATGAGAAAAATTACTTTTTTAACGCTTGCCTTAGTATTTGCATCAACAATAAAAGCACAAGATGGAGTATTTGATAATTCTTTTGGATCGTTTGGAAGAACACTTACTGATGTTAATAATGCAGAAAGCGAAGCTAGAAATGTTATAGTACAACCAGATGGGAAAGTTATAATAGGAGGGTTTACAGATGGAGGTAGTGGAGACGATTTTTTGTTAGTAAGATTTAATTCTGATGGAACTTTAGATAATACTTTTGGTAATAATGGAAAAGTTGTAACAAATGTTTCAAGTGGGAATGATGTAGTTAGGGGATTAGCACTTCAAAGTGATGGGAAAATTATTGCTGTGGGTTATGCTGGAATGGTAAATGAGTATTTATCAATAATTAGATATAATACTGATGGGACAATAGATAATTCTTTTGCAACTAACGGTATGGATTCATTGTTGATTTACGATAATCCAGGTTCTGATAGAACAGTTCCTAATGATGTAAAAATTCAAGCAGATGGAAAAATTGTTGTTGTTGGGTTTGTAGAGAATTCTGGAGGAATTTTAAATTGTATGGCTGTAAGGTATAACACTAATGGCACTTTAGATTCAAGTTTTGGAATAGGAGGGGAAATTGTTACTTCGTTGGGTCCAGGTAATGCAGAGTGGGAAGAAGTTGCTATTCAAACTGATGGTAATATTGTTGCTTGCGGACATTATGTTACAGGACCAAATGTAACTATGGCTATGGCAAGGTATAATCAATTTGGTTTAGATAATAGTTTTGGAACAAATGGAATAGTTTCAAAAGCAATAGGTCAAGGAGAAAATAAATTTTTATCGTTAGCCATACAAACTGACACTAAAATTGTTGTAGGAGGGGTTACTCCAAATAGTAATGATTTAGACTTTGCTATATTAAGGTATTTGTCTGATGGAACATTGGATAATACCTTTGGAACAGCAGGAACTGTTATTACAGAGTTAGGAACTAATGTGGATGATTATTTAACTCAAATAAAGTTGCAATCAGATGGTAAGATTTTAGCTTGTGGAACTTCGTTTAATTCAACGAACGATTTAGGAATGGTTCGTTATAACTCAGACGGGTCTTTAGATAATTCTTTTGGATTAAGTGCTAATGGAATTGTGAATGGAAATAATGGAGGTATTAATGAAATAGCCTTTGGAATAGATTTGCAAAGTGATGGTAAAATAATTTTAGCAGGAGGTTTTAACCATGACGTTTTCGTAGATAGATACAATAATACTATAGTAGGAGTGGATGAATTAAAGAAGAATATTCATATGAATGTTTATCCAAACCCAACAAGTAATTATTTATTTATTGATTCAGAACAAGATATAGTTAATATAGAGGTTATTGATGTTGCGGGTAAACAAATTCTCCAAAAAGACAGGGAAAATGTAATAGATGTAACATTTTTACCTGTTGGAGTTTATACATTAAAAATCACAACTAAATCAATGGTAAGTATTCAAAAATTCATAAAAAAATAAAGATGAAAAAAGTAAATTTAAGTATAGTGTTGATTTTAAGTTTTAGCGTTACAGCAATTGCAGGAAAAGTTAAAACAACTTTTAAGGAAAAGATTGAAAATGCAAAGCAAGTAAAAGTATATTTCAATGTTACAGAGATTGTTGATAGAGAATCTGACAGAAAAATGAAGCAAACAGATCCTAATTCTAGTACAGATATTAGAACAACATTTCCACCAGAGTTTTCGGCAGCAGAAATTAAAAACAATGTGATATCAACATTAAATTCAGAAATGCAAGTTGATGCATTTAAGCTGGGAGAAATATCAGAATTAGGGACATCAACAAATAAACAAACCAAATATTTAGATTTAACTAAACTTCCAGATGGTATTGTTGCTATTGTTCAGGTAGAAGGTGATTATACGCGGTTTGTAGATATGGCAAAAGGAGGAGAGGTAAGTAATAGTATGGGAATTAGAGCCAACTTATTTTTTTATGAAATAAAAGGTGGTGTAGCTAAAAAAATAAAGGTAAATATGGGTATGGGAGCAAATTTAGGGACAACAAAAACAGCTACTATAAAAACACCCAAACTAGAGGGGTTAGCTTATTTAGAAGCTAATTTTCCAGTATTACCACAGGTAGAACAATATACTGAAACGATGAAGCAATATGCGAGTGATTTCGCAAAAAGAATGCTAAAAAAACATCTTAAAGCAATTTCGAAAAGAAAGTAGAAAAAAAGAGCCTTGAAAAATTTCAAGGCTCTTTTTTAATGTGGTAACTACTTAATAATTAACAGTGGAGTTTCTCCACTAGCAATACTCATTAAAAGCTTCTGCTAAATTTTCAGCAATCATTTCAGCAGGTCTTCCTTCGATGTGATGACGCTCAATAAAATGAACTAACTTACCATCTTTAAACAAAGCCATGCTTGGCGATGATGGAGGGTAAGGTAAGGTGTATTTTCTTGCTTGAGCAACTGCATCGCCATCAACACCAGCAAAAACGGTAGTAAGTTTACTAGGTTTTTTATCGTTGCTTATAGCTATTCTTGCAGCTGGACGGGCATTTGCTGCAGCACAACCACATACCGAGTTAATAACTACAAATGTAGTTCCTTCGCTAGTAATAGCTTCATCTACTTGTTCTGGTGTGGTTAAATCTTCAAATCCTGCTGTTGTTAATTCCTCCTTCATAGGAGCTACTAATTCTGGTGGGTACATATATCTAAATTTTTATTGTTATTTATAATGATTCAAAGTTACAAATTATCTTTTCGTTCAAGTTGTTTTATAGCAATTAAAGCAATTCCTAAAGCCATAATAAAGCTAAAAAATGCCATAACTTGTTGCAGCAAACTGTCTGATGAAAACCCTAATCGTATTAAAGTAATTTCGCTTACCATAAAACCTAACATTAGTAGTGCAATGCCTAATTTATTTGGTTTTAGCCAATTTAATTGGAATAAAATAGCAAGTAAAAAAAAGCTTATAAACCCAATCATAACTAAATGAATGTAGCTTATAATTAAGTTTTTGTTTAAAAAGGCATATTGTTTTAATGCAGGGAGGCTAGAAAAAGCTTGTAAAAGTTCTTTTATAAAAAAACAGCTAAAAGATATTGCTAGTAAAGTAAATACGATTTGGTTAAATGTTTTTTTAATACTTGGATAGGTTTGCTTGATAAACATTATTAAATATGTAGCTCCAATAAGTTGTAGTATAGCAGAAATGTAACCGATTAGTTGAAAATATTTTCCAAAGCTCATTCCTAATAAGGATAATGAATAGGCAGGAACAACAGCAATAAGCATATAAGTGTAAAATTTAGATGCTGACGGTTTTATAGGTATAGCCTGATTTTCTATCCACCAAAAAAATATACCTAATACAGCAAAAGTAAACCAACCGTTGTATTGAAAATGGAAGAAGAAATATAATGCCGCATTAAAATACTCTGAATCACCTAAACCTTTAGCTGATAACACACCAATTATCCATGGACCAATTGTAGAGAGCAACATTAGTAATAATGCTGCTTTAATAAACTTTAATGAAAAAGTATGTTTTTTAGCTAGATCAGATTTTTTTACATCTTTAAAAAAACGAATGGTAAACCAATAGTTTAAAAATTGAAATAGACTTGAAAAAGCTATTGAAAATAAGGCATATCCTTGAGCTAAAAAAGATACCATAATACCTATAAGGGTAATTACAGTTAAGCTTAATTGTAAATTATATTTTTTAACTATTGCTTTATCGAGGTAAAGATTGATAATAAGCGCTACCAAAGTAATATAAACCCACCCCTGAAAAGCAACATGAGAATGAGCGTGTAAAATGTTTTTGTAAGCAACAGGTAAATCAATAAAAGGTGTTAGCCGCATTATGCTGCCCATTAAAGCGACAAATAAGAAAAAGAAAAGGCTTGTTTTAACCCATTTAGTATTCATTTTCAATTTCTTTTTTTGCTAAAAAAATCTTTTAAAATAGCAGAACATTCTTGTTCTAATATACCTTTTGATATTTCTGTTTTAGGGTGTAGTAAATTTTCTGAATGCTTAGCAAAACCTCTTTTTTCATCGCTTGCAGCATAAGCCACTTTTTTTAACTGAGTCCAGTAGCTTGCACCAGCACACATTACGCAGGGTTCTAAAGTAACATAAAGCGTACATTCGTTTAAATATTTACCTCCTAAAAAATCGGTTGCAGAAGTAAAAGCTAGCATTTCGGCATGAGCCGTAACATCGTTTAATCGCTCAGTCATATTATGAGCCCGAGCAATTATTTTGTTTTCGCAAACAATAACAGCACCAACAGGAACTTCATCTTCATCAAAAGCTTTTTGGGCTTCTTTAAAAGCCTCTTTCATAAAATGTTCGTCAGAAAAAACAGAAAGCATATTAAACCGTTTTAGGCTTTATGGTATATTTTGCTATTATCGACCAAATGATGTAAATGATAATAATAACAGGCATTGCAACTAAATTTATTAATACTAATAGTGCAATTAATAAAAATAAAAATGTGAGTGGCGTTTGGTTTTCCGACCATCTTAAATTTTTAACTTTTAATGAGAACATAGGAACTTCGGCTATTAGCATAAACGAAAGTAAGACGCTAATTATTAGCATAATAAGTGGATTAGAAATAATAGGCATTATAATATTATTTACGTCAATAATTTTTGGCAAATCGGGGTGTAAAAAAACAATTACCGAAAAAATATAAAACGATGCATGAGCAGGAACTGCAAGCCCAATAAACGATTTTGTTTGGCGAGTATCGATATTAAATTTTGCCAATCTAAATGCTGATAGTATAGGGATTAAAAATGTAACATAAAAAAGCCAAGGGTAATCCGTTAAAATCTGAACAGGGTTTTCGGTATGTAAGTTTTTAGTAAACTGAAACAATAACATTGCCGGAGCTAAACCAAAAGCAATCATATCTACCAAAGAATCTAACTGAGCACCTAAAGGGTTTTTGACTTTTAATAATCTAGCAGCAAAGCCATCTAAAAAATCACAAAAACAGCATATTATTAATAGATGTGCAGCTAAACTTAAATTACCTTCAAAAGTTAAAATAATAGCCCATGAGCTTAAAATTAAGCTAGCAATGGTAATACTATTTGGTACAGCGTTTTTCATTTATATTAGTCAACAAATTTAATTATTAAATGTGCTTTTTAAATGTTTAGTTAAAAGATTATTTAAAGCAATGAGCAATAAAATTAATTTATTTCAGTTGAGCATTTATGTTAAAACCAACTATTAGGGTTTAATTTGCAATAATTTATTAATTTTCGTTTCTCTAAATTTAGATGAAAAAAGTAGCTTTAATAACATTAGTTTTTTTAAGTGTAGTTGGTTATACTCAAACTTCACGAAAGTATAGTAACGAGTTTTTGCAAATAGGTGTTGGAGCTAGAGCTTTAGGTATGTCTAACGCTTATGTAACAACAGTAAATGATGTTACAGCAGGTTATTGGAACCCGGCAGGATTAACACAAATTACTAAAGATTTTCAGGTAAGTTTAATGCATGCCGAGTACTTTGCAGGTATTGCAAAGTACGATTATGGAGCATTTGCAGCTAATATTGACAGTGCTAGTGCTTTTGCTTTTTCTGTGGTTCGTTTTGCAGTAGATGACATTCCTAATACCACACAATTAATTGATGCTGATGGTAATGTTGATTATGATAGAATATCTTCTTTTTCGGTAGCCGATTATGCCTTTATGTTTTCGTATGCACGCAAATCAAAAATACCCGGCTTACGTTATGGAGCTAATGTTAAAATAATTTATAGAAATGTTGGAGAATTTGCTAGTGCTTGGGGTTTTGGATTGGATGGAGGGGTTCAGTATGATTATAAAACTTGGAAATTTGGTTTAATGGCAAGAGATGTTACCTCTACTTTTAATGCTTGGAACTTTTCTCTATCGCAAGAAACAATTGATGTTTTTAATGCCACCAATAACGAAATTCCAGAAAATGGACTAGAAGTAACATTGCCTAAGTTTATTTTAGGAATAGGTAAAGAAGTGCAAATAAGTAAAAAGTTTTCGGCTATTGGAGAAATAGATTTTGATTTGAATACCGATGGTAAACGAAATGTTTTAATTACTGGAGATCCTGTTAGTGTTGATCCACACATGGGAGTAGAAGTAGGATATAGTCGTATGGTGTTTTTACGTTTTGGTGTAGGAAATTTCCAAAAAGTAACTGATATTTTAAATAATGACAAAATAACTTACCAGCCTAATTTTGGTATAGGAATTAAATTTAAAGGTATTGCCATAGATTATGCTTTTTCAGATATAGGCGACCAATCGGATGCTCTTTATTCTAACATTTTTTCGTTAAGGTTTGATATTAACAAACAAAACAATAGCGGAACGCCTAGTATTCAGTAAATTACACTTCAATTTTTTATCGTAGAAATGCGTACCTTTATGCGTTTATTACGTATTTAGTATAGTAATAGATTGAACACAATTAAAACCATATCATTTCAACCATTAATATGGCTACTCTTTTTAGTAGTCTTTTCTTTTCCAGCATTAGCTCAGCCTTATGGTAATGGTTGGATTAATTATTCTCAACAATACTACAAATTTAAAGTAGCCGAAACAGGTATTTATAGAATAGATTCTACTGCATTGGCAAATGCAGGGATTCCAATAGGAACAATAAACCCTAATAATCTTCAAATTTTTGCTCGCGGAATAGAAATTCCTATTTATATAGAAGGGGAAGGAGATAATGTTTTTAATGGTTCGGATTTTATTGAATTTTATGCCGAAAAAAATGATGGCTGGAATGAAGCTCAGTTTTATGGAGGAGTTAACAATCAGCCTAACCCTTATTACAGTTTAATAAACGATACCATTAATTATTTTATCACGTGGAATAATAGTACATCAAACAATAGGCTAATTTTAGAAACCGATACTAATTTTTCGGCATATACACCTATACCAAGTTTTGATAAAGAAAGCGTTCAAATTTTTAATAATAAATATTTTGATGGAGAAACGAATTCTGTAGGAGGAACATCATTTGGATATGTACCAACAGAAGGCTGGTTTGATAATGAGTTTGATGCTTTTAGCCCATGGTATCCCGATTTTAAAAACAAAAATTTAGCTACAAAAAATGTTTATACACTTGGAGGTAATGCTACCATTAATGCTGTTGTTTTAGGACAATCTGATTATGCAAGTTTAGCATTAGACCATCATCTTAGAGTAACTTTAGGAAGTAATGTGTCGGATAGTATTTTTGGAGGCTATCAAAAAATTGATTTTCAAATGACGGTTCCCGTTAGTGATTTAGGAACCAATACCACACCTATTAGATTTGAAATAGTAAACGATTTAGGTTCTGGTGCTGATAAACAAACATTGGCTTATGTAAATATTACATATCCTCATACTCCAGATATGGAAAATTTATCAGAGTTTGATAATTTTTATGTTGCTGATCATCCAAGTGAAACAAAATCGTATCTGAACTTTACTAATTTCAATACTTCAGGAGAAGTATTATTTTATGAACTTACAACGGGACGAAGAATTAAAGTAATACAAAATGGTAGTAACTATGAGTGTTTGATACCAAATACATCCTCTACCAAAAAGTGTTTCGTAAGCTCTGTTGGTCAAGTAAATAATATAATAAACATTACTCCAGTTAGTGGTACAGGTAATTTTACAGATTATTTAACAAATCAAATAGATACAGCATTTATTATTATTACACACCCAAGTTTATTATCTCAAGCAAACGATTATGCAAATTATCGTTTAAATGTTGTTGCAGGTAATAATCCACAAAATGCAATTGTTTTTAATATAGATGAATTGTATGAACAATTTGCTTACGGTATAGAAAAACATCCTTATGCAATAAGAAATTTTGTTGATTTTATTGCTGATAATTGGTCTTCACACCCAAGGTATTTGTTTTTAATGGGTAAATCTATTAAAAGTAAAAGTTCTAGAAAAAATGCAACAGCTTTTGTAGAGAATTTAGTACCTAGTTTTGGTAATCCTGCTTCAGATAATATGCTTACTTCTGGGTTAAATGGAACAATTAGAGAGCCCCTTTTACCAACAGGGAGGCTTGCAGCAAAAAATGGAATAGAAGTAGATTGGTACTTAAATAAAATTAGTCAGCACGAAAACCCACCACCAATTAGTCCAACAAATAGTAATGAATGGATGAAAAGAGCATTACACTTTGGTGGGGGAAGCACGGTTTCTGAAGCTTTAGGTTTTATGGCTAATCTTAATAATTATAAAAATATTTTTGAAGATACCTTGTTTGGAGGAAATGTTATTTCTTTTTCTAAAAGCTCAACAGCCCCGATACAAAACGCATTGTCAGACTCTATAAAAAATTATATAGGACAAGGGGTTGCTTTAATGACTTTTTTCGGACATGCATCAGCAACTGGAGGCTTTGATCAAAATATCCAAGACCCACAATATTGGCATCCACAAAATGGTAAGTATCCTTTATTATTAGGTTTGTCTTGTTTTACAGGAGATATACACGGAACGGATGGAAATAGTACTAGTGAAGATTATGTGATTATAGATAATAAGGGGGTTATAGGCTTTATAGCTTCTGTAGATTTAGGTGTTGCAGGACCTTTACATACTTATGCATCCGAGTTTTACAGAAATATCTCTTATAAAAATTATAGAGGAAGTATAGGTAATACTATAAAAAATACCATTATAAATACACAAGGAAACTTTTTTCAAGACATAACAGCTTCGTCTGTTACATTACATGGAGATCCATCACTAAAATTAAATGGATTTGATTGTCCAGATTATATGATTGAGGCTCCAACCATTACCTTCAGTCCGGCTATTGTTACATCAGAATTAGATTCTTTTGATGTAAACGTAGTGGTTTCAAATTTAGGAAGAGCAATTAACGATACCATTATATTAGAATTGGTTAGAGATTTTCCAGAACAAAACTTTGTAGATACTACTTATATTAAAGTTTTCTCAGGAACTAAGTTTAAAGATACAATTACATTTACTTTACCTGTAGATGTAGTTAGAGGTTTAGGGTTAAATAATTTTACCATTACAGTTGATGCTATTAATGCTGTAACTGAATGTTTTGAAAGTAACAATACTGTAACAAAATCAATAAATATTCAATCAGGAGAAATTATACCTATTTATCCTTATGAATTTATGATAGTTCCTAATCAAGGAATTACATTAAGTGCTTCAACTGCTTTTCCGTTTGAACCTGCTAAAAATTATGTTTTTGAGTTAGATACTACCGATTATTTTAATAGTCCGATAAAACAAACTACCACAATAAATCACCCTGGAGGTATTGTTTCATGGACACCAACTTTACTGCAAAATATGCCAGATAGTATGGTTTATTTTTGGAGAGTTAGTAAAGATTCAACATTAAGTTCTGGTTATAAATGGAGAATGCGTTCATTTCAGCATATTCCTAATAAAGAAGGTTGGGAGCAAGACCATTTCTTTCAATTTGAGCACGATGAATTACAATTTATTAAGCACAATAGATTAAATAGAAATTGGGAATTTGTAAATGATGTAAAACTTTTAAGAGGAACAACTTATGGTGCAGCAGAATTCAGTGAGTTAAATAAAATATCGGCATTTATTGATGCAGATTTATTGGCAAAAAATGGATGGTTAACAAGAACAGCCATTCATGTATCGGTATTAGATTCATTAACATTAGAGCCTTGGTCGGCAGATGATTATAATATGGGGCAAGCGAATGTAAATGGCTTTAATAATGGTTCTACAAGACATCAATTTATTTTTAGGTATGGAACTCCAGCTCAGATGGTAGCCCTAGAAAATATGTTAGCTGATTCTATTCCTAATGGTTATCATGTGTTATTATGGACTTGGCATTATAAATCTTTTCCTATGTATGTACCTATGGCTCCTAGTTTAAAAGCTGAGTTTACCAATATGGGAGCTAATCAGATAGCTGCTATTCAAGATTCATTACCATTTTTGATGTATCATCAAATGGGAAATATTACATCTACTATCGAAGTAATAGGTGATTCAATCAACCATAAAAACTTACAATTACAGAAAACATTAGTAACCAATGCTAATTATGCCAACATATATTCGCCAATCATTGGTCCTTCAGCTCGCTGGGACTCGCTATCTTGGAGAGTTAACCCAATTGAATTGCCAACAAGTCAAGATAGTTCTGTGCTAAATGTTATAGGTATAGATACACTTGGAAATGAAACAGTTGTAATCGCTAATTTACCAACAGATTCTAACGAAATTAGGTTAACCAACCAGATAGATGCAAATCAATACCCGTATTTAAAATTGCACACTCATTTATCAGATGACTCTCTTTTTACAGCTCCACAACTAGATAGGTGGCATGTCACTTACGGAGATATACCTGAAGCTGCATTAGACCCAAGTATTCATTTTTCATTACAAAACGATACAGTACAAGAAGGGCAGGATATTACAGTAGAAATTGCTGTTAAAAATATTAGCAGATACGACATGGATAGTTTATTAATTTCATTTGCCGTATTAGATAAAAATAATCAAACACATTACTTGCCTTTTCCTCGTCAAAAGCCATTATTGGCAGATAGTGTTTTAATAGCCAAACTAACATTTTCTAGTTATGGTTACCCAGGATTAAATAGTTTATTAATAGATGTAAACCCTAATAACGACCAATTAGAAAAATACCATTTTAATAATGTTGCTCAAATTCCTTTTTATGTTAGTGAAGATGAGGTAAATCCAATTTTAGATGTAACCTTTGATGGGGTTCATATTTTAGATGGAGATATAGTTTCTCCAAAAGCAGAAATTGTAATTGAGTTAACCGATGAAAACCAGTATTTAATGTTAGATGATACTGCAGATTATGCAGTGTATATTAAACCTCCTAATGGAGCAGAAAAGCGAGTGTATTTTTATGAAAACAATCAAGAAAAAATGCAGTTTGTTCCCGCATCATTACCTCGTAATAATTCTAAAATAATTATGCAGGGAGAATTTCCTGTTGATGGCGATTACCAATTAAGAGTTCAAGCATCAGATAGAACAGATAATAATTCGGGTGATATAGATTATACTATAGGTTTTGAGGTAATTAATAAATCTACTATTACCAATATCGTTAATTATCCTAATCCATTTACTACATCAACAAGGTTTGTGTTTACTTTAACAGGAAGTGAAATTCCAGAGGTATTTAAAATTCAAATAATGACCATTACAGGTAAAGTAGTAAGAGAAATACATAAAGATGAATTAGGTTTAATTCATATAGGCAGAAATATTAGCGAATTTGTTTGGGATGGTACAGATACTTATGGGGATAGATTAGCAAACGGAGTTTATTTATATCATGTTATTACAAAAATTAATTCACAAAATATAGAACACCGAGAAACTTCTGCAGATGGTTATTTTAAAAAGGGGTTTGGTAAAATGTATTTATTTAGATAAAAGATTATGAAGATAATATTATCCATATTTATATTATTCACCTTTTCAGGTTTTGCACAATCTCAAGTAGAATTAGATGCAAATCCAGTAGATTCAACAGAAGACAATGGTTATTTCATAGATTATTCTGACCAATTATTGTTAAAAGTAATGACTGTAGTAAAGAGTAATAGCCAGCAGGTAATAAATACTAATAATAAACAGTCTGTTAAATTAAAACCAGCGGGAACAACAAGTTTAGGATTTGGATTTAATTATAAATGGTTAGGATTAGGAATAGCTTTTGGATTACCTTCTTCTGAAAAATCGGATAGTTTGTATGGAAAAACTAAGAGATTTGATTTTCAGTTAAATATTTATAGTAAGAAGTTTGTTGTAGATGCTTTTGCTCAGCAATATAATGGAATGTATATCGAAAACCCAAATGAACTAGCAACATGGAATCGAGAACCTTTTCCTCAAAGAGATTCTATGCAAACTAATTCAGTTGGGATAGCTGGATTTTATGTTTTTAATAATAAAAAGCTTTCTTATAAAGCAGCTTATGTTAGAAATGCTGTACAGAAAAAAAGTGCAGGTAGTTTTTTATTAGGAGGGTATTATAATATAGATTATGCCGGATTTGATCAAGGTGCAACATCGTTTTTTATTCCTAGTGATTTTTCGCAAGAAGTAAAAGATTCTTTACCAATTAACACTTATCAATCGATAAATTATGGGTTAGCATTTGGATATACTTATACCTTAGTTTTTTGGAAAAAATGGTTTATAAATTTAACCCTATTGCCAGGTGTAGGAATTAAAAATTTGGAAGTACATGCTAATGGAGTTAAAGAGGTAAAAAGAGACCCATCTAGTAGGTTTTCGGGTAGGGTAGCAGTAGGTTTTGAGAGTAAACATATTAGTTTAGGGTTTACAACTTTTGGTACTACAGGTAACTTTAAATACAAGCAATACGAGATTAAACCAAGTACACAAAATTTACGTTTCTTTATAGCTAAACACTTTAATGTGAAAAAGAAAAAGTAGCGTTTCAAATTTTTCTAAACACAATAAAAACTAACATTTTACTGTTTACAATTTGAAGGTAAGCACCTTATTCAAGGAGAGGCTAAGTCGTATTTTAGCTTTCGTACAACTTAAACTATAAAGATGTTAAAGAATTTTTTATTACAAATGACAGTAGGTAATAATGCTGTTACAGAAACAGCCGAAGCTATTGTTCCTGAAGAAAAAACATTAAGTGTTTGGGAGTTGGTAACTTCTGGAGGTATTGGTGGAGCAGTTATTATGATAACCCTTTTAATATTATCTGTTTTAGCAGTTTATATTATTATTGAACGATACTCTGCTATAAAAAAAGCGAGTAAAGAAGATGCTAATTTATTAAACCAAGTAAAGGACCATATTTTAGATGGAAAGATTGATGCGGCCAAAAGTGTTTGTGCTGCAAATCAATCGCCAATTGCACGTATGATAGAAAAAGGGATTTCTAGAATAGGAAAGCCTTTACAAGATATTGGTACAGCAGTAGAAACTACAGGAAAATTAGAATTAAATAAATTAGAAAAGAATCTTTCGACACTTGCTACAATTTCTGGAGCAGCACCTATGATTGGTTTTCTAGGAACAGTAATCGGAATGATTTTAGTTTTTCATGAAATGGCATCTGGTGGTGGAGGTGTGGATTTGAATACACTTTCGGAGGGGATATTTACAGCAATGATGACCACAGTTGCAGGATTGGTTGTTGGTATTATTGCTTACATAGGTTATAATACTTTAGTTGCCAAAGTAGAAAAGATAGTTTTTGTGATGGAAGCTAGAACAACTGAATTTTTAGATATTTTACACGAACCAGCAGTTTAGTACAATGGCAATACGATCAAAAAATAGAGTAAGTACCAATTTTAATATGTCGAGTATGACCGACATAGTATTTTTGCTGTTGGTATTTTTCATCATCGCATCTACATTAATTAGCCCAAATGCATTAGAAGTGCTTTTGCCTAAAGCGACATCTAACCCAACACCACAACCACAAACAGTTAATGTAAGTATTACCGAAGATTTAAAATATTATGTAAATAAAGATGAGGTAACAAAAGAAGAAATAGAAAACTATTTATTAGCACAGGTAGAAGGAGAGGATGAACCAGGAATTATTTTAAGGGCAGAAAAGAGTGTGCCAATAGAAAATGTTGTTGTGATTATGGACATTGCTAATCGTAATAAATTAAAACTGGTTTTAGCAACAACTCCTAAATAATAAATTCCCCTCTTGAGAGATGTCACGCTGAGGATGTCATCCTGAGTTTATCGAAGGATGGGATTAAGATTAAAAAGATAACTTATGCAATTTTAAAATTACTGCATCAATAAACCAAAATGGAACTAATACAAGATAAAAATAGTAGAAAAGGCTTAATAGGAACAATACTGTTCCACATGCTTTTATTATTGCTTTTTATCCAATTTGGAATGACTTACCAAGACCCGCCACCACCAAATGAAGGAGCAATGATGATAAATTTTGGAGATGCAGGCGGAGGTAGCCCTTCTGAAGAAAGTTCTGAAACTAGTGAAGCAGCAAGTAGTTCATCTAATAATAATGCTGAAAGTTCTGAAACATCCTCATCAAGTGCCGAAGAAAATGTGCAAACTACTACCAACGAAACGGTAGAAATGAATGCTTCTCAAAATGCAAATAATAGCGAAACTACAGAAACACAAGAAACGAGTGAATCGTTAAACAATGCGTTAGATAATGCTTGGAATAATAATTCAAACTCTAATTCAAACGACAATAGTAGTAATTCTAACGGAAATAATAATTCCAATAATAGCAATGGTAACGGAAATACTAACGGAAGCAATACAGGCCCATCAAATGGTATAGGTTATAGTTTAGGAGGTAGAGGTAAAGTAAGTTTTAAAAAGCCTAATAATCCAACTCAAGAAGATGGTACTGTTGTGGTAGATATTGTGGTAGATAAATATGGTAATGTAATAAAAGCAACTCCAGGGGCAAGAGGTTCTACAACTACCAATCCTACACTGTATAAGCAAGCTAAAGAAGCAGCTCTTAAAGCTAAATTTACCAAAAAGCTAGATGCGGTTACCGACCAAAAAGGAACAATGACCTTTGTTTTTATTTTGAATTAATGACCTACCAACAAACTTTAGATTATTTGTTTAAACAGTTACCTATGTATCAAAGGATAGGTAATGCTGCTTATAAAACGGATTTACAGAATACGATTTCGTTGTGTAACATTTTAGATAATCCTCAACATAAGTTTAAGTCTATTCATATTGCAGGAACAAACGGTAAAGGTTCTACATCGCATATTATTGCTTCGGTTTTACAAGAGGCTGGCTACAAGGTTGGTCTTTATACTTCTCCTCATTTAAAAGATTTTAGAGAGCGAGTAAAGATTAATGGTAAAATGATTAATGAAGATGAGGTAATTGCTTTTGTAAAAAACTATAAAACTCAATTTGAACAAATAAACCTTTCTTTTTTCGAATGGACAGTTGGTTTAGCGTTTGATTATTTTGCTAATCAAGAGGTTGATATAGCAGTTATAGAAACTGGTTTAGGAGGAAGGTTAGATTCTACCAATGTTATTACTCCAGAAGTTTCGGTTATTACTAATATAGGTTTAGATCATACTCAGTTTTTAGGCGATACTTTACCTAAAATTGCTGTAGAAAAAGCAGGAATTATTAAACCTAATGTTCCTGTTGTAATTGGAGAAACACAAACAGAAATTCGAAATGTATTTAAAGATAAAGCTAAGGATGTAAAAGCTCCAATTTTATTTGCGGATAGGGAAGCGAAACAAAAAAAATACGAATGTGATTTAAAGGGGTTGTATCAACAAAAAAATATACAAACAGCAGTAATTGCTTTAAAGCAATTACAAAATAATGAATGGAATATTACTGAACAAAATATCGTTAAAGGCTTAAATAATGTTGTAAATAATACAGGATTAATGGGGCGATGGCAAATATTACAGAATAATCCGACTGTGATTTGCGATACAGGGCACAATGAAGCTGGAATAACATTTATAGCTCAACAGCTTGAAGAAATGAATTATAATAAGTTGCACTTTGTTTTTGGAGCAGTTAATGATAAATCAATTATTAATATATTACAACTTTTACCTAAACAGGCTTACTATTATTTTTGCGAAGCTAATATACCAAGAGCGTTAAATGTAGAAGAGCTTTACAAGCAAGCTAAAGAAGTAGGATTAAAAGGGGTAAAGATTAAAAATGTAAAAGAAGCATTAAATAAGGCTAAGTCTATGGCAACTAACGATGATGTTATTTTTGTTGGTGGTAGTACTTTTGTTGTAACAGAGGTGGTATAAAAATATAAAGTATAAAAAAAAGGTTCAACTTAGTTGAACCTTTTTTCTTAGAAGTGAGTAATAATTACTCAGCAGCTTCTTCTTCAGTAGCTTCTTCAGCTTCTTCACCTTCTTCAGCTTCTTCAGTAGCTTCTTCACCTTCAGCAGCTACTTCTTCAGTAGCTTCTTCAGCAACTTCTTCAGCTTCTTCAGCAACTTCTTCCATGGCAGCATCTAAGCCCTCCATCATTTCGTTCATTGCCGCTTCTGCTTCAGCTTTTTCTTCTTCAGATGGTCCACAAGCAACTAAGCTAAACATACCTGCTACCATCAATAATGCTAATACTTTTTTCATTTTAATAAGTGTTTATAGGTTATTGATTAATTTACAAATTTAATTATTTTTTTTAATGGTTGTGTCCATCGTCTTCTGAGTGCTCTTCTTCTCCGTCATGAGTATGACCTTCTTCTGCATCTTCGTGAGAATGCTCTGTTCCGTCTTCATGAGAATGAGCTTCTTCTGTAGCTTCCTCAGTAGTTTCTTCTACTGCTTCTTCAGCAACTTCTTCCATGGCAGCATCTAATCCTTCCATCATTTCGTTCATTGCTTCTTCTGCTTCTGCCTTTTCTTCTTCAGATGGTCCACAAGCAACTAAGCTAAACATACCTGCTACCATTAATAGTGTTAGTAATTTTTTCATAGTTCTAAGTTAGTCTATTTAGTAAGGCTACAAATATATTATAATATATTTAGAATAACAACAATGTGTAAAAAACTTATTTTTCGTTATAAATAGTGTATAAAAGAGTTTCTCCAACAACACCTAAAGTAGTTTTGTCAATTACATCCATATTGTCGTTATGTGTGTGCCACGTTGGGTGAAAGTTGCCTGATGTTCTATCATGATGTATAATATCGATGCTTGGAATATTTGCAATCTCATTAACATATTGATGGTCATCTACTCCTACAAAATATGTTTCTTTGGATACAAAATAGTTTCCATAACCTAAATTTTTAGCATTTGCCCATACTTTTTGTAAAATTTCTGGGGCATATTTTACTGAAATACTTTCATGGGTAAAGTAAGCATTTGTAGAGCCAACCATATCTAGCAATATCCCATAATTTGCTTTGTAATTTGGTTTATGCATATTTTTAGCCCAATACTGTGAACCTAAACACCATGAATCTGAGTTTTGTTCTTGTATCATACCAGAAGAAGGGGCTCCATAATCTTCTGCATCAAAAAAGATGATATCTACCCCAATTTCGGGCTGAGTTAAGTTGATTTGACGAGCTACCTCTAATAAAACTCCAACTCCACTAGCTCCATCATTAGCTCCTAAAATAGGTTTGGTTAAATCTTTTTGGTCTTGATCAGCAAAAGGGCGACTATCCCAATGGGCAAATAGTAAAATCCTTTTTTCTAGTTCGGGTTTATATTCTCCTATAATGTTTTTTATGGTTATGTTTTTATTATTAAAGGTGGTTGCTTTACCCAATTGTATAGATGCATTTAATCCGAAATCGGCCAATTTATCTTTTAAGAAGTTAGCACATTTATCATGTGCTTCATTGTTCGGAAATCGAGGTCCAAAATCTACTTGCTGTTTAACATATAAATATGCAGAATCTTTATCGAAATTAGGACGTTCAATTTTTGGGATATTTACTATTTCATTAGACTCATTTGAGTTATTGTTTGTTGGAGCTGTTGTTTTAATTGGTTTGTCATCACCACAACTTATAATAATAAGACTGCTAATTATTGCTATAATGTAATTCTTTTTATTCATAATCCCAAGTTGAAGTGTCTTTGCTATCCTTAACGGTTATATTTAATTTTTTTAATTCATCTCTAATTAAATCTGCAGTATTCCAATCTTTACTTTCCTTGGCTTGAGATCTAAGTTTTAACACAACACCCATAACATCATCTAATTTGTCATTGTTGTTTGTGTTATTATTTTCGGATGTTAATCCTAAAATTTCAAAAACAAATGAGTTGTAAAATTTCTTTAATTCCTCTAAGTCGGTTTTAGAAATAGTTTCTTTACCATCATTAATAGAATTAATCATTTTTACCCCATCAAATAAATGAGCAATTGTTACTGGGGTATTAAAATCATCATTCATGCTATCACTTGCTTGCCTAATTAATGATTTTACATCTACAGTAGAATTATTGGATATAGGTAGTTTTTCTAATAAATCAACAGCATTCATTAATCGCTTAAATCCTTTTTCGGCAGCTTGTAATGCTTCATTAGAAAAATCGACAGTACTTCTGTAGTTGGCTTGTAAAAAGAAAAAACGAATAGTCATTGGGCTGTAGCCCTTATCCAATAGCTTATGTCCTCCTGAAATTAGTTCATGAGGTAAAAATGAGTTTCCTAATGATTTACTCATTTTTGTTCCATTAACAGTTAGCATATTTCCATGCATCCAGTATTTTACTGGATTTATTCCATCAGCTCCCACAGATTGTGCTATTTCACATTCATGGTGAGGAAATTTCAAGTCCATTCCACCACCATGTATATCAAATTGTTCGCCTAAATATTTTGTACTCATTACTGAACATTCCAAATGCCATCCAGGAACTCCTTCTCCCCATGGTGATTGCCATTTCATAATGGTTTCTTTGCTTGCTTTTTTCCAAATGGCAAAATCAGCAAAAAAACGCTTTTCATTTCCTCCTTCTAAACTTTCACGTGTTTGTTCTAATTGCTCTTCAATTTTTCTTCCAGAAAGTTCTCCATAGTTATGTTTTTCAGAATATTTTTTTACATCAAAGTAAACAGAACCATTAGATTCATAAGCATATCCGTTTTTTATGATTCGCTCCACCATTTCAATTTGTTCAATGATGTGTCCTGTTGCTGTAGGCTCTATACTTGGTGGTATTAAATTAAATATCTTAACAGTATCATGAAAACCATTCGTGTATTTCTGAACTATTTCCATAGGCTCGATTTTTTCCAGTCGAGCACGGGCTTCTATTTTATCATCCCCATCATCAGCATCATCTAATAAATGCCCAACGTCTGTAATATTTCTCACATACCTTACATTATAGCCTAAATAGGTTAAGTATCGATAAACAATGTCAAAGGTTAAAAATGATCTGACATTTCCTAAATGAACATCACTATAAACAGTTGGTCCGCAAACATATAATCCAACAAACGGAGGGTTTAATGCTTCAAAAACTTCTTTTTTTCCTGATAAGCTGTTGTATATGTATAAGCCTTGTTTTTCTGACATTTTTAATTTTTTTGTAAAAGTAATTTATTCCTTATTGAAATAAAAAAACCCAATTCTGAAATTTCAGAATTGGGTTTAATATCATCTTTAATATTTTATTCTTTTGGTAATGGAGCTTCTCCAATGTATCTTCCTTTTTTGTACTTCTCAATACTTATTAGGATTCCATTTTCATCATACTTATACCATAAACCTTCCATTAGACGGTAGTTTTTAAATATACCATCCTTAGAAATTTGTTTGTTGGTATTGTATAGTTTGTGTTTACCATTTCCACTGAATTTTGTTTTTCCATTAGATTTCTCACCTTTTTCAACCTTAACAACTTTTTCAGGAGCTTTAGCTAATTCAGCTTCATCTCTATTTTTTACAGGAGTTTTAGGTTCGTAAACTTTTGTTTTAGAAGCATCTATTTTTCCATCAACAAAATGTTTTTCTGCCTTTACAGTTCCATCTTCATAGTACTCTTTTACAAATTTTTCTTTACCAGCAGCTATGTCTGCTTCAATCATTACTTGGCCATTTTCGTAATAGTAAGTTTGTTTTCCGTCTCTTTTTCCACTGTTGTTAAATGCAAAATTTTGAGATACTTGTCCATTTTCATAATACCTTTTAAAGGTTTGAGTATTTCTGTTGTTTTTCCATGTCCCTTCTTCTTCTACTTGCCCATTTTCAAAATATACTTTATAAGCTCCATTTGGACGGCTATTCATATATTCAATTTCGCTTTTAGTTTTTCCACTAGCAAAAAACTTAGTCCACAAACCGTTTTTACGGCTGTTTTTATAATTTCCTTGCTCTATTACTTGGTCAGGGTCATAACCAGGTAATTTCTTCATTCTTCCAAAAATTTTCCAAAAGCCCTGTTTTAAATTATTTTCATCAATATAGTTGATGGTATCTCCTTCTACTATTTCGTATTTTGGTAAGCCTTGACCTACACTAATGCTGCATATAAAAACAGGGATAAAAAGGTAAAGTATTTTTTTCATTCTACTCATGGCTTGTTGTTTCAGCAATAAATATAACTATTTATTATAGTCCTATTATAAGTTTTAGATAAAGTTTGCAATTTTCTCGACAAATTTACCTTTTATTACGCTTATATTAAAACTTAGGTTACAAAAAAGAAAGTTTAATTTTTTTCAAGCAACATTTGTTCCAAATTTTGTAGCATAGTGTTTACTAAACGAGATAAGTTGTATTTGGGTTGCCACCCCCAATGTTTTTGGGCTTCAGAATCATCTATGGATTGTGGCCAACTGTCTGCAATTTGTTGTCTATAATCAGGAGAATAATTTATTGAGAAATTAGGTATTGATTTTTTAATTTCAGTAGTAATTTCTTCTGGATTAAAGCTCATTCCTGCGATATTGTAACTAGACCTTATTTTAATGGATTCTTTGTTGGCTTGCATAATGTTTATGGTTGCATTGATGGCGTCTTCCATATACATCATTGGTAAAGTGGTGTTTTTATTTAAAAAACAATCGTATGATTTTTTTGTTAATGCTTGATGAAAAATATCAACAGCATAATCGGTCGTTCCTCCACCTGGTAATGATTTGTAGCCTATTAATCCAGGGTAACGGATGCTTCTAACGTCAACACCATATTTTTCGTGGTAATATTCACACCATCTTTCTCCTGCTTGTTTGCTTATGCCGTAAACTGTACTTGGTTCCATAATGGTATATTGGGGAGTGTTTTGTTTAGGGGTTGTTGGTCCAAAAACCGCAATTGAACTAGGCCAAAATATTTTATTTATAATCCCATCTTTTGCTAGATTTAATACATTGAATAAGCTATTCATATTTAATTCCCATCCAAATGCTGGATTTTTTTCGGCAGTAGCAGATAATAAGGCAGCTAATAAATAAATTTCTTTAACATTATGTTTTTGTACAATTTCTTTTAGCTGTGTTTGGTTTAAGATGTCTAATAATTCAAAAGGACCTGATTGTTCAATTTGAGGTTCTCGAATATCTGAAGCGATTACATTATTGTTTCCAAATTTGGCTCTTAAAGTTTCTACTAATTCTGTTCCTATTTGCCCTGATGAGCCTACAACTAAAATGGTTTCTGACATATCCCTACATTTTGTAACAAATGTAATAAATTATAGCTAATAATTTATGATGATAATTAGCTTTTATAGGCTATTAAAGTACTTTTATTTGGATGATATTCATTGGACAGGCATGAGCAGCTTTTGCATTTTCATCATACTCGTCTTCTGAAACTCTAGTTGTATAAACCCCTTTTTTTTCTATGCCACCAATCATGGTTACTTTGCCATCTTTTTTCGACATACGCCACCTTTCAGGAGCAAATTCTACACAATAATTGCATCCTATACACCTTTTTCTGAGGTGAGATATTACTACTCTTTGATTAGGGCTGTATCTCGACAAGTTTGTATAATTTATCTGATGAGCGAATTTTAAAATCTAAGGGGAAAGTAATTTCTTGTCCTTTAAAAGCTTCTTCAACTTGTTTGTCGTTAGCCATTAATTCTAAAACTTCTGTTTCTTTGGCGCCAGTTGTTGGACCAGTAACTAATATTTTATCGCCAATTTTTAATGAATGAGATTCTAATTTAAATTGACCAATTTTTGGTTTAGGGAAGTAATGTTCTCCTTTTCCAATGTATATCTTTTTTTGTGTTGCTGAAGAACCTGATTTGTTTGTCCATTCTCCTAGTTCTTGCCCTAAGTAATAGCCTCCCCAAAACCCTCTATTGTAAACAGTTTCAAGCCTTGACATCCAATCAGCTACTTTTTCCTTAGTATAAGTATTATTTTGTACAGCATCAATAGCTTCTCTATAGCATTTTATTACTGTTGCTACGTACTCAGGAGCTCGTCCTCTACCTTCAATTTTTAAAACAGAAATTCCAGAATCAATCAATTCATCCAAAAAATCGATGGTACATAAGTCTTTTGGAGACATAATATATTCGTTATCAATCTCTAATTCATGGCCATCTTCAAGATCAATAACTTTGTATTGTTTTCGGCAGTTTTGGTTACAAGCACCTCTATTTGCTGAAGAATTTTGAGTATGCAAACTCAGGTAACATTTTCCTGAAACAGCCATACAAAGTGCTCCGTGAGCAAAAACTTCAATTTCTACTTGTTTACCATTTGGTCCACAAATGTTTTCTTTTTTAACACCTTCGCAGATAGATTTTACTTGTCGTAAGCTAAGTTCTCTTGAAAGTACCATTACATCAGCAAATAAAGAATAAAAACGAACAGTTTCTATATTGGTAACATTAACCTGTGTAGAAATATGCACTTCCACTCCTTGAGATCGAGCATAGCCTATTACAGCTTGGTCGGAAGCAATAATTGCAGTTATTCCTGTTTCTTTAGCTTTATTTACAACCGTTTTTACAATTGATAAATCGTGGTCATAAACAATTGTATTTAAAGTTAGGTATGTTTTAACTCCTTTTTTGCTGCACCTTTCAGAAATTTCTTCTAAATCTCCAAGGGTAAAATTCATTGTAGCTCTGGCACGCATGTTTAGTTGGTCAACGCCAAAATAGATGGAGTTGGCACCATTATCAATTGCTGCTTGCATTGCCTCAAAACTTCCAGCAGGAGCCATTAGTTCTATTTTCTTATTCATTATGTGCTTAAATTGTGCGGCACAAGATTAATAGAAAATGGTGGGAATAAATATGATTAAAGTTATATTTGGATTAGAGGTTGGACTATTTTTTAGTAATTTTTTTTGGTCTTAAGCTCTTTTTGTAGCCCATTAATCCTTGTTTTTCTCTTTCTAGCCTAATTTTTTGTTGTTCTTCTATAGGTAGCTTTGATGTGGTTTTACACTCTTCTGAACAACAACCTTCATATTTGCTTTTACAATTATCACATTGGATGAAAAGCATATTGCAATCTAAGTATTCACAATTAGTATGTTCATCGCAAGGTTCTCCGCATTGATGGCAAGAGCTAATAATATCATCAGAAATTCGTTCGCCTCTTCGTTCATCAAAAACAAAGTTTTTACCTATAAATTTACTTTCTAAACCTTCTTTATCAATTTGACGTTTGTAATCAATAATTCCGCCATGTAATTGATTAACATCTTCAAACCCTTCATGTTTTAAATAGGCACTGGTTTTTTCGCAACGAATACCTCCAGTACAATAAAGTAGAATCTTTTTATCTTCTTTCCCTTTTAATTTTTCTTTAATTTTTGGTAAATCTTCTCTAAAGGTATCAGACTCGGCACATAAAGCTCCTTTAAAATGACCAATTTCGTGTTCGTAATGATTTCTTACATCAACAATAACTGTGTTTGGGTCATCCATGTGTTTGTTCCATTCAGAGGCAGTTAAGTGTTTGCCAACATTAGAAGTGTCATAGCTGTTATCATCCATTCCATCTGCTAAAATCTTTTTTCTAACTTTAATAGTTAGTTTTAAAAAAGACTTACCATCGTCTTCAACAGCTATTTTTAAAGGGACATCTTTGAGGTAATCATAATCTTCTAATGAGCGAGTAAATTTTTCCCAATTAGGTTCTGGAACAGAAAATTGAGCATTAATTCCTTCATGAGCAACATAAATTCGTCCTCTTACATTTAGTTCAAACCATTTTGTAAATAACTCATCTCTAAAAATTTGAGGATTTTTAATGCTTACATATCTGTATAAAGAAACAGTAATTCTATTGAATGTTTCATTCTGAATTTCTTTTTCTAGCTCTTCTCTCCCGTATTTGTTAAATAATGTAGGCTTCTTCATAAAATATTAATTTCATATCAAAGAAAAGCAAAATTAAGGTTTTTAAAGTATAGAAATGGTGTTAATAAAAAGCTTGCTCAATTTGAGTAGGCTTTTTTATTTATACTTAAATTTGAAGCAGCTTTAGGGGTGTTGAAATTTAGTCCAAAGTCTAGTGTTAAAAAGTATAAAGTCATAAGATTATAAAAAAAAGACTTTCTAACTTTTGATTTTCTAACTTTAAAACTAAATGGAGGCTGAGATAATACCCTTTTAACCTGATACTGGTAATGCAGCCGAAGGGAAAAGTTTCTGAATAGGAGAATTCTCTCTTGTTGATTCCTAAAGTTGAATTATTATATAAAAATGAACATTCAACTAAATAACAAGCCAATAGAATTGCAGCATTCAGTTTCGATTGAAGAATTGATTAAATCTCAAGATATTGCTAGTAAAGGAATTGCCGTTGCTGTAAATGGGTCAGTTGTTTCAAAAGCTGAATGGCAAACCACAAAAATTAAAGAAAACGATAACATAATAATAATTACTGCTACACAGGGCGGTTAAAAATAGTGTTGAGTGATGAGTTGTGAAAAGCGTGTTTCTCATAACCCAACTCTCAACACACAACACTAGAAGAAATATGAAAAAAGACAAAATTCCAAGTCAGGATAAGATTACAAGAGATCCATTTCCTGCATCAAAAAAAGTATATGTAAAAGGACAAATTCACGATATAAAAGTGGCTATGCGTGAAATTTCGTTAGAGGATACAACAGACAAATTTAATGGAACAACAACCAAAAATGATCCAATAACGGTTTATGATACTTCGGGTCCTTATACCGATTCTTCAATAGAAATTGATGTTAAAAAAGGGATTGCTCCTATTCGACAAGATTGGATTATGGGAAGAGGAGATGTTGAAGAGTTAGATGAAATTTCTTCTGATTATGGTAAAGAAAGGTTAACCAATTCTGATATTGATTATTTACGTTTTGAACACATTAAAAAACCTTTAAGAGCAAAAAAAGGAATGAATGTTTCTCAAATGCATTATGCAAAAAAAGGAATCATTACTCCTGAAATGGAATACATAGCTATTCGTGAAAACCAAAAATTACAAGAGTATAAAGATACTGTTGGTCAACATCCAGGAAATAGCTTTGGAGCGAATACTCCTGTAAAAGAAATTACACCAGAGTTTGTTCGTGATGAGGTTGCTGCTGGTAGAGCAATTATACCAAATAACATTAATCACCCAGAAAGTGAACCAATGATTATTGGAAGAAATTTCTTGGTAAAAATTAATGCTAACATTGGAAATAGTGCAGTTACATCAAGCATAGAAGAAGAAGTTGAAAAAGCAGTTTGGTCTTGCCGTTGGGGTGCAGATACCATTATGGATTTATCAACAGGAGATAATATTCACGAAACACGTGAGTGGATTATTAGAAATTCGCCAGTACCAATAGGAACAGTGCCAATTTATCAAGCGTTAGAAAAAGTAAATGGTAAAGCCGAAGATTTAACTTGGGAAATATTTAGAGATACCTTAATAGAACAAGCAGAGCAAGGAGTAGATTATTTTACCATTCACGCAGGGGTTTTATTAAGATATGTTCCGATGACGGCTAAACGTGTAACAGGAATTGTTTCTCGTGGAGGTTCTATTATGGCTAAATGGTGTTTAGCTCATCACAAAGAAAGTTTTTTATATACACATTTCGAAGATATTTGTGAGATTATGAAAGCTTACGATGTAGCATTTTCTTTAGGTGATGGATTAAGACCAGGAAGTATTGCTGATGCCAATGATGAAGCCCAGTTTGCGGAGTTAAAAACATTAGGAGAATTAACTAAAATTGCTTGGGCTCACGATATTCAAGTTATGATTGAAGGTCCAGGGCACGTGCCAATGCATATGATTAAAGAGAATATGGATTTACAATTACAAGAATGTTTTGAAGCTCCATTTTACACTTTAGGGCCATTAACAACAGATATTGCTCCGGGTTACGACCACATTACTTCGGCAATTGGAGCTGCTCAAATTGGGTGGTATGGATGTGCAATGTTGTGTTATGTAACTCCAAAAGAACATTTAGGATTGCCTGATAGAGATGATGTGAAAACAGGAGTAATAACGTATAAGTTAGCAGCTCATGCAGCAGATTTAGCTAAGGGACACCCGGGCTCTCAAATTAGAGACAATGCTTTGAGTAAAGCTCGTTTTGAATTTAGATGGAACGACCAATTTAACTTATCGTTAGATCCTGACACAGCTCGTGAATACCACGATGAAACATTGCCTGCTGAAGGAGCAAAAATTGCTCATTTCTGTTCGATGTGTGGGCCAAACTTCTGTTCAATGAAAATTTCTCAAGAGGTAAGAGATTTTGCAGCTAAAAAAGATATTGATGAGCAAACGGCACTGGAAGAAGGGATGAAAGAAAAGTCGAAAGAGTTTAACGAGCAAGGAAACGAAGTTTATCTTTAGAAATGATAAAGAAAAGAGCATTAAAATATTTGTTTTTGATTGCAATAAGTATCGCTGTGCCATACTTTATGGCATTTTTATTAATACTTATTACAGGAAATAGAATAAATGGGATGTCATATTTTATTTTTCCTTCACTCATTTTGATTCATTTGATTTTTTCATTTACGCAGGTTAAATCGGGGTTATTTAAAAAGGTTTTGTTTGGTGTTGTTGCTGGTATCTTTTCTGTTACTATAACATGGGTGATGATGAGTTTTGATTTGTCTTTAGGTATTGATATTTATGGTTATTGGGATTTAATAATTTTTAATGCTGTTGGAGTAATTGGAGGTTGGGAATTGTTGTATCAAATAGATAGGGTAGTTGTTAGAAAATGAAAATCCTTTTCTCATATCCAACAAAAGTTGATAATGAAGTAGCTTTAATCAACGAGTTAATGACTTCAGAGAAATACGATTTATTTCATTTAAGAAAACCAAGTTGGAGTAAAGAAGAAGTTGAGCAGATTTATAATAGTTTGGATGATGAGGTTAAAGCAAAAACGATTATTCATGAAGCTGGTAAGCAATCGTGTCATACTTTTGATGAGGTTGATGCATTAGAGGGAAAAGAAGATTATTGTTTTTTAAGTCCAGTTTTTGATAGCATTTCTAAGCAAGGTTATAAAGCAAATTTTGATAAAGAAGAATTGAGAAAATTTTTAAAAAAAGAGAGAAATATTAAAGTGATAGCCCTTGGCGGAATAACTGAAGAAAATTATTCGGAAGTTATTCAGTTAGGTTTTGATGGAGGAGCTTTTTTTGGTAGTGTGTGGGATTCCCTCCTTGAGAGCCTGCACTGAGCAGAGCCGAAGTGAGGGTGTCTCTGTAAGAGACGGGAGGTGTTTGTAAATAAAAGATTGCTTCGTCATTCTTCCTCGCAATGACGAAAGAATAAAAATGAATAAACGTCCAAAAATATTAACAATAGCAGGTTTCGATCCATCTGGAGGAGCAGGAGTTTTGGCTGATATTAAAACTTTTGAAGCTCATCGTTGTATGGGTTTTGCAGTTATTACAGCCAATACCATTCAAAATGAAAGTGAGTTTATTGCTCCAAATTGGATAAGTGAAGAAGAAATATTTGCTCAATTAAACATCTTGTTAAAACAACACCAGTTTGAATACGTTAAAATTGGATTAATCCCTTCGTTGGATTTTTTAAAGGAGGTAATTAATCAATTATCAATTTACAATTGTCAATTGGTTTGGGATCCAATATTATCGGCAAGTGCTGGGTTTGATTTTAAGCATGATTTATCTGAATTAAAAGAAGTGCTAAAACAAGTTTATTTAATCACTCCAAACTGGAATGAGATAAAACAACTCTCAGGTAATAAAGAAGCTTTAAAAGGAGCAGAAGAATTGAGTAAGCTAACCAATGTTTATTTAAAGGGAGGTCATAGCAAAGAAGTAGGCAAAGACTACTTGTTTTTTGATGATAAAGTTTATCCACTAAATCCAAAAAATAAAAAACCAATGTTTGAAAAGCACGGTTCGGGATGTGTTTTTTCATCAGCATTAACGGCAAATTTGTTAAAAGGTTATCCTATAATTAAAGTGTGTTTAAGAAGTAAAAGATATATTGAAAAATATTTAAACAGTACTAATGAATTATTAGGGTATCATAGAATATGAAAATAGAAAAACTACAATACATTACTCAACAAACCAAAACGCTTTCGCATATCGATTGTGTAAAAGAAGCGTGTATAGCAGGTATAAAATGGGTGCAGCTGCGTATGAAAGATGTATCCATTGAAGATTATCTAGCAACAGCTAAAGAAGCTCGAATTGTGTGCGATTTGTATGATGTTAAGTTGATAATTAATGATAGTGTTGAGGTGGCTATTAATTCTGATGCCGATGGAATACACTTAGGTAAAACAGACATGAATCCGGTTGAAGCTCGACAGATTTTAGGTAATGATAAAATTATTGGTGGAACAGCAAACACGGTTGAGGATGTAAAAAAACTGATTAATAACGGAGTAGATTATATTGGTTTAGGACCATTTAAACACACCACTACCAAACAAAATTTAAGTCCAGTTTTGGGATTAGATGGTTATTATTCTATTTCTGAAAAACTGTTCGAATTTTTAAAAAATGGAGAATTGATAAATACTATTCCGCCAATAGTTGCAATAGGTGGAATACAATTAAAAGATATTATTCATTTAATGAAAACAGGAGTTGATGGAATTGCAGTTTCGGGCTTGTTAACCAACGATTTTTCTTTGGTTGAAGTAATAAATGAAGTCATTGCAACTAAAGAAGAATTAACACTTAACTCCTTAACTACTAAATAACTTAACTACTCAATTATGTTAAAAATAGCAGATAAAACATTTAAGTCAAGATTGTTTACTGGAACAGGAAAGTTTAGTTCTAGTCAGCTAATGGAAGAGGCTTTGGTGGCTTCTGAATCGGAATTGGTAACCGTTGCATTAAAAAGAGTTGATGTTCAAAGTAATGAGGATGATATTTTAAAACACCTAAATCATCAGCACATTAATTTGTTGCCTAATACATCTGGTGTAAGAACTGCTAAAGAAGCAGTTTTTGCAGCCGAATTAGCTCGCGAAGCATTAGAAACTAATTGGTTAAAATTAGAGATACATCCTGACCCAAAATATTTATTACCCGACCCAATAGAAACTTTAAAAGCAGCAGAAGAATTAGTCAAAAAAGGGTTTATTGTTTTGCCCTACATTCACGCAGACCCAGTTTTGTGTAAGCGATTAGAGGAAGTTGGAACTGCTGCAGTTATGCCATTGGGTTCTACAATTGGTAGTAATAAAGGATTAAAAACCATCGATTTTTTAGAAATTATTATTGAACAAAGTAATGTCCCTGTGGTAGTTGATGCAGGTATTGGTTCTCCTTCTGATGCTGCAAAGGCAATGGAATTAGGGGCTGATGCTGTGTTGGTAAATACAGCAATTGCAGTTTCTGATAATCCTATTGAAATGGCTAAAGCATTTAAGTTAGGTGTAGAAGCAGGACGTATGGCTTTTGAGGCAAGGCTCGGAGCACAAACAAATAATCAGGCTATAGCAAGTAGTCCGTTAACAAGTTTTTTGGATTAACTCCTCATCTCCTTAACTCCTCAAAGCTAAATGACAACTTTCACAACCATATTCAACACCTACAACTGGGACGAAACCAAAGCAAGCATTTATGCTAAAACTAGTGTAGATGTAGAAAGAGCTTTAGCTAAAACTAAAAGAGATTTAGAAGATTTCAAAGCCTTAATTTCTCCTGCTGCAGCACCTTATTTGGAGCAAATGGCTCAAATAAGTCATCAGCTTACGCAGAAGCGATTTGGGAAAACCATACAGATGTACGTACCAATGTATTTAAGTAATGAATGTCAGAATATTTGTACTTATTGTGGCTTTAGTTTTACCAATCAAATTCCAAGAAGAACTTTAACCGATAAAGAGATTTTAAAAGAAGTTGAGTTTTTAAAAGAAAAAGGGTACGACCATATTTTATTGGTTACAGGCGAAGCCAATAAAACAGTTGGGGTAGATTATTTAGAAAACGCCATTAAATTAGTTCGCCCGTATTTTTCGCATATTTCAATAGAAGTTCAACCTTTAGAGCAAAATGAATATGAGCGATTGATTGCTGTTGGAGTAAACACTGTGTTAGTTTATCAAGAAACATATCATCAAGAAGATTATAAAATTCATCACCCGAAAGGGAAGAAGTCGAATTTTAATTACAGGGTAGAAACGCACGATAGATTGGGACAAGCCGGAGTTCATAAAATGGGCTTAGGTGTGTTAATTGGATTAGAGGATTGGCGAACCGACAGCTTTTTTACGGCTTTACACCTCAATTATTTAGAACGAAAATATTGGAAATCAAAGTATTCTATTTCGTTTCCGAGATTACGCCCACATACTGGCGGATTAGACCCAAAAGTAGAAATGAACGACAAGGAATTAGTGCAGTTAATTTGTGCTTATCGATTGTTAAATGAAGAGCTAGAATTGTCTATTTCTACTCGTGAAGCGGAAAAGTTTAGAAACAATGTGGTGAAACTTGGAGCAACAACTTTTAGTGCCGAAAGTAAAACCAATCCGGGTGGATATGTTGTTGAGCCACAATCCTTAGAGCAGTTTGAAATTTCGGACGAACGCTCAACCGAATTGATAGACACAATGATAAGAGAGCAAGGCTACGAACCTGTTTATAAAGATTGGGAAAAATCGTATTGATTTTTATTATTTTTACTAAAAACTGATAACTAACAACTAAACTATGGCAGCAAACAAAACTCAAAAAACAAAATTAAGCGTTGAAGATTTTATTAATTCTGTTGACCACGAAGGAAAACGAAAAGATGCATTTGAAATTTTAGAAATGATGAAAACCATTACTGGTGAAGAACCGCGAATGTGGGGAACGTCTATTATTGGTTTTGGCGATATGCACTATAAGTATGCTAGTGGTAGAGAGGGTGATTGGTTTAAAGTTGGGTTCTCCCCACGCAAAGCAAAAATTTCATTTTATATAATGGGTTGCGATGTTTCTAAAAGTGATAAGCTAGACCGATTAGGTAAACACAAAACAGGCAAAGGTTGTTTGTATGTAAATAAGTTAGCAGATATTAATGTAGAAGTGCTGAAAGAAATGATAGATTTTGGCTACAAAGAAGGCTATAAATCGTTGAATGAACATTGATGAAAAAAAGTAAACAAAAATTAGAACAAATAGTTGAAACCCGAGAATCTAAATCGGGGTTAATATTTGACTATGTAATACAAGTTTTAATTTTTATTTCATTAATTACTTTTTCGATAGAAACACTTCCTCACATTTCTGCTAAAACAAAAGAAATCTTAGATTTAATAGAATTAGTATGTGTTGTTATATTTTCAATAGAATATGTAACAAGAGTAATAATTGCAAAGAAAAAATTAAGTTTCATTTTTAGTTTTTTTGGAATAATAGATTTATTAGCTATCCTACCGTTTTATCTTTCTTTAGGAATTGATTTGCGTTCAATAAGAGCATTACGATTATTAAGGCTTTTTAGAATGTTGAAATTGGTTAGGTATAATAAAGCAATTAAACGGTTTTCAATTGCTTTTAGATTAATGAAAGAAGAACTTTTTATGTTTATTTCATTAACCATTATACTACTATTTTTCTCTGGTGTAGGAATATACTACTTTGAAAATGAGTTGCAGCCAGAAAAATTTTCAGATATATTTTCAAGTTTGTGGTGGGCTGTAGCAACTTTAACAACTGTTGGATATGGTGATGTTTATCCGATAACTGTTGGTGGAAAAATATTTACATTTTTTATATTAATGATTGGTTTAGGGATAGTTTCTGTTCCAGCAGGAATGATTTCTTCAGCTTTAACAGAAGCGAGAGAACTAGAAGAAAAAGAAGAAAAAGAAGAAAATGAAAGACATACAAAATAGAGAAGATTTATTATTTTTAATGGAAGCATTTTATAGTACCATGTTAAAAGATGAACAGATAGGTTACATTTTTACCGAAGTGGCTCAGTTAGATTTAGAACATCATTTACCGAAACTAGCTGATTTTTGGAATAATGCTTTGTTTCATACCGGAGGTTACAAAAACAATGTGGTTCAAATTCATAGGGATTTAAGTGAAAAAGAATACCTAAAACCCGAACATTTCGCTCGTTGGCAAGAGCTGTTAAAACAAACCATAGATGCTCATTTTAAAGGAGAAATAGCTGAAAAAATGAAACTGCGTGCTAGTCAGGTAGGAATGACTATACAAGCTAAATTGGGGCATTATTCTTAAAATCATTGTCATTTCGAGTGGTTTTTGATTTTTGTTCTCGATACATCCCGAAAATTTTCGGGACACTCGAACTGACAAAATCAAAAATTGTATCGAGAAAAAAAAGAAACTACGTCATGCTGAACTTGATTCAGCATCTCCCAATAAACATAAATGCTTTTAATAAAAGATTGCGGGTCAAGCCCGCAATGACGACACCTTTTTTTGTTTTTATAATAACATAAAATACCACATTTATGGTATTGCTTAGAATGATTCTAAATAGTAGGTTTGTTTCATATTTTGAAACAACAGATAACATATCATTTACCAACAGCAAATTCTTTTGAAGAACTTCAATTCAAAAAGAAGAAGAAAAAGAAGAAAGAAACTTGTTGCCGAAAATTCGAAAAGAAAGGTAAAAGTTGTTGTAAGTCTTGCCCGTTAAATTGGGCTTAGCCTCGACCACTGAAACAATAACACTTATCAATTTAGATAAATATAGTACATAGTTGCACTTTACTTTATTTATAGCTATTTTCGTAGGGTTATGAGGAAAATAAGTGTCATTTTTTTTATGTTGATAAGCGTGAGTTATGTTTCTGCTCAATGGAATGCTCAGGTTTCGAATTCAACAAATCCACTCTCTGCGGTAGATTTTTATAATGCAAATAATGGTTGGGTTGGAGGTTTTGAACTTATTTATACAAACGATGGTGGGAATAATTGGTTGTCTCCTGTGTTTCCTGTACCTCTTTTGTTTTATATGAATGCTAATCAAACTAGAGACATTAAAGCATTTAATAGTTTGAAAATGATTGGTGTTGGTCAGAACAATATTGATAATGCTTCAATAATTTATTCAACTTTTGATGGAGGAGTAAATTGGGACACTATAGTTGGTAGAAATGGTTATGGGCATAATTCAATAGATTTTTCTACATCTCAAAAAGGATATGTGTGCGGTTATTATGGGCAGTTTTTTGAGACTTTGGATGGAGGAATTAATTGGTCTCAAGTTAGCCTTATTCCAAATACTGATTGGTTTAAAATTAATTTTCAAAATCAAGACACCGCAATTGTTGTAGGATATAATTATAGCATGAAAACTCTTAATGGTGGTGCTACATGGATACCAACACCAAACAATTTAGTTTTATATGATGTAATGGCTTTGTCTAATAATACATGTATCGCAGTTGGTGATGATTCTAATAATGATTACTCTTTGTTTAAATCTTATGACTATGGTGTTAACTGGATTAAGATAACATCAATTCCATTTGATGAAACTTATATTAAGCGGATATGGGCATTTTCTGAAGATTCTATCCTTTTACCTTCTAAAGGAATAATGAATTCTTATAGAGATGGGTTTTGGCATTCTTACCCATCCACACAATTAATAAATACTAGTAATGAATTTGAAGATATAGATTTCATAAATGATACGGTTGGGTATGCAGTTGGAAATAATGGTCAAATATATAAAACAGGTAATGCATTTGGAGATGAAGCTCCTTATTCATTTTTCACACCAGACACCTTAGTTGTTTGTCAAGACGATAGCATTTTTTTTAACAACATTTCTGAGACAGGATTGAGTTATCAATGGTTTCAAAATGGTAATCTTAAATCCAATAACTACAACACGTTTATTACCTTTAATAATCCAGGAATAGATACTATTTCGTTGGTAGTTGATAATGGATTGTATAAGGATACTTCTTTTGTAACGATTAATGTTTTAAGTAAACCCATCGTTAATTCCTTCCTTTTATCTGCAAATGACAGTATCTGTTCACGGTCCAGTTCAAATATATATCTGTTAAACTCTCAGGTTGGGGTAACTTACCAAGCATATAAAGACTCACTCCCTTTCGGTACTCCAAGCAATGGAACAGGAAATAATTTGTCATTTAATAGCGGTAGTCTAGATTCTAGTGCTCATTTTATGTTTGTTGGAAGTGACACTAATCAGTGTGGAGATGTTCATGATACATCTTATATATCTATTTATGTTTACCCCAATTTAGATCCAAATACCCCACTTGTGGTTTCGGATAGTACGCCATGTATAAATCAAGCTACAACGATATCATTTCCTAATTCTGATCCTGGAATTGAATATAATTTATATTACAAATATGACCATGTAGCATGGACTCAAGGACCAGATAAAAAGCAAGGAAATGGAGGGACGCTTGTATTTAATTTAGGCACTTTTGCAAGTGCTTTTTATCAATTTGTAGTAATCAATTCTCACGGATGTACAGACACACTGTATCAAACATTACATACAATTGTAGATTCTGCAATAGCAGACTTTGAGATTACTCCTAATCGTATGGTTGGAGATACTTTGTTTACAACGAATAATTCAGTTGGAGGAACTTATAATTGGGATTTTGGTTTTAATACTTCACCATCCCAGTCAACAGGAATAAATCCCTTTACAGTTGCAGATAGCTCCTACATGAGTAATCCGGTTCAATTAGCCGTTACTGCCCCTTATGGTTGCGTTGACACCTTGGTTAAATTGATTAATATCTTTGATTCAGTTCCATCTAGTAGTGGTAGTTATTGTTATATGGATACTTTGCCTTTTCATTATCAAAATCTAGATTACAGTTCGCAAACATGGGAATATGGCAGCAGGGTCATAATGGATCAAGAAACTGACACTAGAGGGAATACATACATAAGTGGTTATTTTTTAAATTCAAGTTCATATCAATACCCATGTTATTTCATTACTAAAATTGATCAGAGCGGACATGTGATTTGGGATAAATATGAGAATAGAAGTAAGTATTATAATATACCGTTAATACATCCCAATGATTTTCAAGGTTCTGCGACAACATCTATCACTGCAGATTGTAAAGGAAATGTGTACTTTGCAGGGTTATCTTTTAGCTCTGCTATTGTATTGCCTGATACAGTTATTAATTTTGATTTAATGTTTGGAGTAAATTCACCAGATAAAAGAGCTTATGTGATAAAGTGCGATTCTGTTGGGAACTTTTTATGGGGAATTTTTTCTGATGATTTGAATATTAATAATGGATTTGGAATAAGTGATGTCTTATATGTGGATGATGAGCACATTTATTTTTATACTAAGCAAAATGCGACTTTTAAATTCTCAAACGGTAATAATTATTGTACAGATGTTATACAATTTAATTCTAAAGGAGAATTTATTAAAAGGGGTGGTAGGTTGTATAATATGGATGCCGGAGACTGGTCTATGAATACCCATGGTCCAATTCCTGGTGGAGGGTTTATTTTAATGGGACCTAAATTGTCAAAGCTTAGCAATAAAGATATCTTACTTTCTGGAAATTTTCGTGAGCATCTCAGTGTAATAGATGTTAACAACAATACAATTAACTTAAATTCTTTGCCGCCTGTTATTTCCACTTCAGGTACAACCTATAACCATTTTGTTGCAATTATGGATAAAGATAGTATGGAATATAAAGATGCATTTGTGACTCATGGGATTAGTAATTTACGTGAACATTATTTAATGGTGAGACCAAAAGTGGAAACTGATCAGAATGATAACATTTATTTGGCAGTGAATTATCGTAGCCATCCTAATGTTGATATGCCAGAAGTGGATGGAAAGAAAATAATTCTAAGAGGAAATATTGAATTTTCAGGTCATCATTATAATACATCGTTTTTAGCTAAATATGATTTAGCTGGTAATCTACAGTGGCATAATAAGTTAACTTCTTCAGAAATTACAGATATTGAAGTGGCTGATTCAAGCGTTTATTTACTTGGAAACTTTACAGATGTTATTGGTGCTTCCTCTCAAAATGGAGAAATAACAGGAGTGAAATCTTCAGGAAAAGAAATGTTTATTTCTTCCCACAGCTTTAATGGTGATATAGAATGGATAAATGTTATTGCGAATAATAAAAATTCTTTTACTCACGCAATGGATATTACTCCTTGTGGCGATATTTATTTTTCAGGAAAGGCTGAAGGAAATATTCATTTCAATGGAGATTCAACAGTTGCAGATAGAAGCTTATTTGTAGGGAAGATGTCTTTAAATAATAGTTGTTCTAGTAATTCATGTCAACAATTTTTTGGAGGATCGTCTTGTATGGCTGATAGTATTTTTTGCATTAATGATATTATAGAAATACAATGGTGTTCTTATGGCGATAATGGGTTGTTTGACATCTCTTATTCTCTTGATAGTGGGACTACTTATACAGGTATTACTCAAGGTTACCCATCTATTAACTCAAGTTTTATATGGAGTCCATCGCCATCATTGTTTACCAATCAATGGGTAATGATAACTATCGTTAATCCTAATGATTCAACAATGACAGATTCTTATTGGGTTTTCTTGGATGGATGTGGAGTTGGATTTGAGGAATTACAAAATAATATTGATCTTGTTGTTTATCCAAATCCTACCAACTCGACTTTAAATTTTGAACTACAGTCATCAAAAAAAATAAGTAAACTTAATTTAGAGATTTATGATATAAATGGTAGAAAGATAATTTCAAAGGCACTTCTTAAAAATCACTTAACGCTTGATGTTTCAGGGTTAAATAAAGGGGTTTATTTCTATAGGATAATTGGAGATAATGATACTCTTTCAGGGAAGGTTATTGTTAATTGATATTTTAGAAAATAATCCCTTTCAAAATTTCATCCACACGGTTTTCTACATTTTCGTCTTTAATTAATGCAGGAGCATGATGAGGTTTTGCACGTGCATCAATAATTAGTGGCCCCTTGCAGCCCCAATGTTTGTGTTCCGTAAAACTATCAACACCATAAATGTCGTTTGCAGGGTTGCTTCTAGTAAAAGTAGTCCAAAGGAAGTTATTAAGCGTTTCCGCTACAAAATTAGCATCATCACACAAAACAATTAGCATAACACCCTCTAAGTTTTGAGTGTTGGGTGTTGAGGTAAAAGAAGCTATTTCTTGTTTAGCATTTTCGTAAGTAGTAAATTCTTTAAAATTTAAGGCAACAACTCCAGGCATTACTAATTGTCCATTGGCCATTTTACATTCTTCATTCAAGCTCCGCTTGACTTCTCCAACAGCTGCAATAACCACTTTACTACCTTGGTTAATAGATGTCCCACTATAATCTAAAGTATCAATAGTAGTTTTAGTTTGAAAATGTAAATCTCTACTCCAATCTACTCGTTCTAATATATGGATGAAGAATTCCTCTATATTATTACAACTCAAATTAGGATTATCGTTTTTGTTAGAGATGAATAAGTACTTTGCTAAACTTAATTGTCCTTTGCCTAAAATATGGTTGGCAATGGTTAGCAGTTCTTGCGGTTGTTTTGTTGTTTGGTAAGGTGTATAACGCTCGCTTCCTATAGCTAATAATAAAGGATGAACACCAGCAGCATCTACCGCATTAATATCATACACTCCAGGTATTTCGTGTTTAATTGCACTACCTGCTAACTCATGTATTAAAGCACCAAATTGCGTATCTTCTTGTGGTGGACGACCAACAACTGTAAAAGGCCATATCGCATTTTCTCTGTGGTAAACTTTATGCACTTTCATTACAGGGAATTCGTGAGTTAAACTATAATAGCCTAAATGGTCACCAAATGGTCCTTCGGGCTTAGTTTCATTTGGATAAATTTCTCCTGTAATTACAAAGTCTGCATCAGTTGCCACACAATAACCATCAACATAAGTGTAATTAAATTTTTTTCCTGCTAAAGCTCCCGCAAAAGTCAATTCAGAAATTCCTTCTGGCAAAGGCATAACAGCTGCTAATGTATTTGCTGGAGGTCCGCCTACAAAAATTGATACTTTTAAAGGTTTACCTAATTCATTTGCTTTGGTTTGGTGTACTCCAATTCCTCTGTGTATTTGGTAGTGTACTCCAATTTCTTTATTCAATTGATAATCATTACCATTTAACTGAATGCGATACATTCCTAAATTAGAATTCATTACCTCAGGATTAGTAGGGTCTTCTGAATATACTTGAGGGAGTGTGATAAAAGCTCCACCATCATCTGGCCAACATTTAATTAGAGGTAATTTATCGATGCTTGTTTCCTTAAAATTAGATGGTAATCCACTTCTTTTTTTTGGGAAAGCTTTTCTGGCTAATAAGCCAACACTAATATTTTTTAGCGGTGATTTGATGGCTTTTATAGGATCGTTTTTAAGCTCAATTAATTGCTGAACTTTCTCAAAAGTATCTCTAAAAATAAATTTACTTCTTTCAAGAGTTCCAAACAAATTAGAAACTGCCTGAAATTCACAACCTTTAATGTTTTCAAACAAAACAGCTTTCCCTTGTTGCTCAAAAACACGTAATTGAATAGCAGCCATTTCTAAGTTGGGGTCAACTTCTTCTTTAATTCTAATTAAATGACCATTTTTTTCAAGGTCGTTAACTAGATCTATGGTGCTATTGTAAGTCACTTGTTTTTAGATAATTAAATTTATTATTAATTTAGAAGCATAAAGGTAAGATTAGAAATATAAACTTTAAAGCTAAAACGAATGAAAACGAAAATATTTATTGGATTAACTTTAGCAGGAGTAATGGCATTTACTTCATGTAAAAAAGATGATGCCGAGAAAGATGGTATGATGTCTGAAGTAGCTACTGAGGTTGAAAATTTTAGAATAGGAAGTTCAAATTATACAACAGAGATTGTTTTACCATTAGAAAAAAATGGGCAAGATTATTATACTAAAGGGATTATAGAATATAAAGTAAATAATCAATTAGTTGCTAAAGTTGATTTTGCTTCGGCACCTAACGAAAAAGCAGGTTTAACTCAAGGAAGTTCAACTTCTGAATTTGCTTTAAAGAAACAAAAGACAGGTTCTAAGTACAAAAAAGTAATCGTAAAACCATTAGTTAAAACAGATGGGTGTAACTATATTGTAGAAGGAATAATCAATTATTATGATTATAAAACGGGGAAATTTGTAGCGGCAATTGATTATGGAGATGGAGCTTGTGATGAGTGGGCAGTAAAAACTTTTGCTAATGGAGATGACCCTTACACTTTTAGCTTAAAAGAGTGGTACGGAAAAGATAAAAAGTAAATAAAAAACGCAGCTATTAGCTGGTTTTTTTATTTAAAATAATCTTTCATTCTATCAAAAAAGCCTTTGTCTTTATGGGTTGGGTTGGGTTTAAAATTTTCGGAATCTTTTAATCCTTCAAGTGTAGCTTTTTCCTCTTTACTTAATTTTTGAGGAGTCCACACATTTACGTAAATTAAAAAATCTCCTTTACCACCATACCCTTGTATGCTAGGAATGCCTTTACCTTTTAAACGTAATACTTTACCACTTTGTGTGCCTGCTTCAATTTTAATTTTTACTTTCCCAGTTACCGTTTGTATTTCTGCATCAGTACCTAGGGCAGCATCTACAAAATTTAAGTATAAGTCGTAAAGTAAATTGGTACCATCTCTTTTAATAGTTTCGTGAGGAATTTCTTCGATTACCACAATTAAATCTCCTGCAATTCCATCTTTTGGTCCTGCATTTCCTTTTCCAGAAACAGAAAGCTGCATACCATCTTCCACACCTCCAGGAATATCAATTGTAATAACTTCTTCTTTTTTGATTAAACCATCAGCATTAGCACCTTCAGGCTTTTTGTCAATTAATTTTCCATCACCTCCACAAGTTCCGCATGGCGAAGAAGTTTGCATTTGACCTAAAATAGTATTGGCAATACGTGTAACTTGCCCTGTACCATTACATTGCGTACAAGTTTTGGTAGTAACTCCTTCGGCATTAACAAGCTTTGTAACTTTAATTTTTTTCTCTACACCATTAGCAATATCTTCTAAAGTCATTTTTACACGAACCCTAAGATTACTTCCTTTTCTAACACGCCTTCCTCTTCCGCCTCCACCGAAGCCTCCAAATCCGCCTCCACCACCAAAAGCACCGCCAAAAATATCTCCAAATTGAGAGAATATGTCATCCATATTCATTCCTCCGCCACCAAAGCCACCACCAGCAGCTCCGCCCATACCAGCATGACCAAATTGATCGTAACGCTGCTTTTTCTCTGGGTTACTTAAAACCTCATACGCTTCAGCAGCTTCTTTAAATTTTTCTTCCGCTTCTTTGTCATCAGGGTTTTTATCAGGATGATATTTAATAGCCATTTTTCGGTAAGCTTTTTTAATTTCTGCTTCCGAAGAACTTTTGCTAACGCCTAATATTTCGTAATAATCTCTTTTGCTCATTTTTCTTAGTTGTCAGTTTCTAGTTGTCAGTTGCCAGTATTAGGTTTTTAACTGACAACTTATCACTGATTACTTTTTACTTGCCGACTACAACCTTTGTAAATCGGATAACTTTACCGTTTAGTTCATAACCTTTTTCTACTTCATCAATTACTTTTCCTACTTGTTTTTTGTTTGGTGCAGGTATTTGAGTTATTGCTTCGTGGTATTCTATATCAAAATCTTTATTTACTGCTGATTTTATTGGCTCTAAACCTTTTTGTTTTAAAGTGTTAACTAACTTGTCGTGAATTAATTTTACCCCATCTTTTACACCTTTCAGATCATCGCTATCTTCCATTGCTTTTTGAGCTCTTTCAAAATCATCTAAAATTGGTAAGATAGCAGAAATTACATCTTCTCCTGCAGTTTTGTATAGTTCTACTTTTTCTTTTTGAGTACGTTTCCTAAAGTTTTCAAAATCAGAATACAACCTTAAATATTTGTTGTTTACTTCGTTGTATTTTTTTTCAGCTTCTTCTTCCACAGAAAGTTCTTGAGTTTCTTCATTAGAATTTTCTACTTCTTGCTGTTCTAATTCTTCTTCGTTTACTTTTTCTTCTTTACTCATAGTTTTTGTTTTTTAATCTCGAAAAACGAGTTGGCAAAAATACTACCATTGAACGAATTAAAGTCAAAATGACAGCTTTTTTAATACTTCAGAAAATTAGAACGAAAAAAAGGCAGAAGTATCACTTCTGCCTATAAACATTAAGTTTGAAAATTTTCTATTTTACATATTTTGCAATAGCTTCTTCAAGAGCTGCACCTCTTAAATTTTTAGCTAAAATGTTTCCTTTGCCGTCAATTAAAAAGTTACTTGGAATAGATGCTACGCCATATTTTGCAGAGCCTTCTGATTGCCATCCTTTTAAATCGCTAACGTGATACTCCCAAGTTAACTTATCTTTTTCAATCGCTGCTTTCCATGCTGCTGGGTTTTTATCTAAAGAATAACTAAAAACAGTAAAGCCTTTTCCATTGGTAAATTTGCTGTCTTTGTATTTTTCGTAAGCTTTTACTACATACGGGTTTTCGTATCTACATGGTCGGCACCAGCTTGCCCAAAAATCAATTAAAACTAATTTTCCTTTTAGGTCGGATAGTTTCATTACTTTGCCATCAGGGTTTTTATAGGCTAATTCTGGAGCTTTAGTTCCAATAGCAGGACTTGCACCTGGTTTCATCATAAAACCAGCAGTTACAATAATTATTAATCCTAAAATTATTGACGCTTTAAATTTTTTAATTGTTTCCATAGGTTAAATTTTGTTTGCCAAAGTTAGCAAAGATTGAGCCAGTTATAATGTAATAAAAACGACATTATAGTATTTATAAACGTGTAATATCAGCTCCTATTGCATTTAATCTATCATCAATGTATTGGTAACCTCTATCAATTTGTTCGATGTTATTGATGGTACTTTCTCCATCTGCCGATAAGGCCGCAATTAATAAAGAAACCCCAGCTCTAATATCTGGCGAAGACATGGTTACACCTCTTAAATTATATTCGCGGTTAATACCAATTACTGTTGCTCTGTGCGGATCGTTTAATATTAATTGAGCTCCCATATCTTTTAGTCTATCGATAAAGAATAAGCGACTATCAAACATTTTTTGGTGAATTAATACTGTTCCTTCAGCTTGAATAGCTGTAACCAAAATAATACTTAATAAATCTGGTGTAAAACCTGGCCATGGGGCATCGTAAATTGTTGGTATTGAACCATCAATCATACGTTGTATTTTGTAGTGCTTTTGTGATGGAATCAAAATGTCATCCCCTTTAATTTCTAGCTCAATTCCTAATCTTCTAAAGGTATCAGGAATACGACCTAGCATATCTACTCTACAATTTTTTATGGTAATGTTAGATTTAGTCATTGCAGCTAATCCGATAAACGAACCAACCTCAATAAAATCAGGTAACAATCGGTGTTTGCAACCACCCATTTCGGTAACACCTTCAATGGTTAAGAGGTTAGAACCAACTCCAGAAATTTTTGCTCCCATACTATTTAGCATTAAGCAAAGTTGTTGTAAATAAGGTTCGCAAGCTGCATTGTAAATGGTAGTTTTTCCCTTTGCCATTACTGCTGTCATAATAATATTAGCAGTACCAGTTACCGAAGGCTCATCTAATAAAATATATTTTCCTTGAAGATTATCTGCTTTTAGCGTATAAAAGCTACTATCATTATCATAAGTGTAAGTTGCGCCTAATTTTGTAAAACCTAAAAAGTGGGTATCTAATGGTCTGGCACCAATTTTATCGCCACCAGGTTTTGGCATATAAGCCTTTTTAAATCTGGTAAGTAATGGCCCCATAATCATAATAGAACCTCTTAAAGAACCAGCACGTTTTTTAAATTGTTCTGATTGTAGGTAATCTAAATTAATGTCGTCTGCTTGAAAGTGAACAGTTCCATTGCCAGCTCTATCTACTTTTACACCAAGTTCTTCAAGTAAATCAATTAAAAAATTAACATCTCTAATAAAGGGGAGGTTTTCTAAGGTTACCTTTTCGGAGGTTAGTAATACTGCACAAACAACTTGTAGTGCTTCGTTTTTTGCTCCTTGAGGGGTTAATTCGCCATTTAGTTTTTTACCGCCTTTTATTTTAAATGTTGCCATTAATATCTACGTTTTTTATAGTTCTGTTTACCTTTATTTTGTTTGTGATTTTTATTGTTATTCGACTTACGTTTTGTTTTAGTCATAGCTAAAATTTCGTTGGTAGGAACAATATGTATTTTGTCGCTAACTTTAAGTTTACCTTTAGATAAGGTTTCTAAATCTGCTAAAATTTGAGCGTCATCTACCGAATCTTGATTAAAAGTAAGGTAGCTTTTTTTCATTAAGTTAACAACCACACCTATTAAAGCTTCTTTTTCGTCTCCCTCAGGAAATTCAATAGCTCGGTTGATTAAGTTGACTACAGATTTTCCGTAATGTTTAAAGCGGTTATCTGTTTTTGGGTAAGCCATTTTTTCGGGCTTACGCATAATCTCTTCCCTTTCTGGTACAGGATAAGGAGAATCAACATCTAATTTATAATCAGAAATAATAAATAAATGATCCCAAAGTTTGTGTTTAAAATCGGCTATATCTCTAAGGTGAGGGTTTAATTGTCCCATCACGCTAATAATTGCGTTGGCTATTTTATTTCTTTCCTCTCTATCAGGAGTGTTAATGGCATGTTCTACCATTTTTTGTATGTTTCTACCGTATTCTGGTATTACCATTTGTGGTCTTCTAGTGTTATAATCTTTCTCTGCTGCTTCCATTTAATGGGTTGTAATTTTTATATGATGTTCAAAGCTAATTATTTTATTTTACTCTCTTATAGTTAGGGAGGTAATTCAAAAAAATAATTTGCTAATTAATGTTAAATAATTTAAGTTTAATGGCTTATAATAAGATCATTATTGAAACTTATAACTAAAATATCATTCATATTATTTCTTGTTTTTCCAATTATTTGTAATGCACAAAATGATTCTTTAGTTTCTATTGAGAATAATAGTTTTTGTAAAAGCCATGTTAGTGTTGATTTTGAGTTTGTAGGTATTGGTGTTGGATATAACTATAAGATTTCTAAAAATAAACAGTTAGGCTTTTCAATAGGTTTTGGGAGAATGATTCAATTTATTTCTGAATATGGAATAAACGATAAAAGAAGAATTTTAGATTTTCGTATTGAAATAATAAGTATGAGTTTTAATTTGCGGATATATGAGAAGGTTAGTTTTTATCATGAAATAAGCCCAGGAATGAGCTTGGATTATTTGAATGATGGTAATGGAATTTATTATCGTTTAGGTTACGGTATGTTTTGGGGCAAAAGCCTACAGTTAGGTTTTAAAGTTAAAATTAAACATCCAGTGGGAGCTTTTTATGACAGTGATTACAAGTTGTCTATTGGTAGTGGATTAATAATTTTGAGACTTCCATTATAAATTATTTAACAACCGTCAACTTAGCAAACTTTAATAGTAATTGTTTATTGCCAATATTCTGAAAATTAATGGTGGCTTTACCGTTTTCTAAAGATTCGATAATTCCATTTCCAAATTTTTGATGGTTTACCATCATTCCTTCAGATAAGTTTAAGGTATTAGCACTAACATCCCCTGTGCTTGCTCCAATTTTAGTTAAATTCTTAGGTGTTGTATGTACAGGTTGTGGTGGTGTGGTTTTCTTTTTTACTGAATAATTTTTAGGTTTACTGTAATCATTTTTAGTAGATGGGTAACCACTGTTGTAGTTGGTTTTTACGCTTGCAGGACTTTCTGCTCTGCTTCCTTTAGTAAAGGTATATTCAACATATTTTTCGTCTATTTCTTCAATAAATCGACTCGGTTCACAAAACATTAAGTTACCCCATTTATACCTGCTTGTTGAATATGATAAATGCAATTCTTTTTCAGCTCTGGTAATGGCAACATAAAACAGTCTTCGTTCTTCTTCTAATTCTGGTCGAGAAGTTAATGAAAGTTGAGAAGGAAATAGATTTTCTTCTAAACCAACAATATTTACATAAGGAAACTCCAACCCTTTTGCAGAGTGGATGGTCATTAAAGTTACTTTGTTTTTGTCTTCTTCTTTTTCGTTATCGGCATTGGTTAATAAAGCTACATCTTGTAAAAATTCAGGCAAACCTCTTGGAGTAACATCTTCTTCTTCCTCATTCTCCGTTTCGGTAAATTCTTTTAAACCATTTAGTAATTCTTGTATGTTTTCGTAACGACTAATTCCTTCGGGAGTTCTGTCGGCATACAAATCTTTTAAAATACCAGAGGTAGAAGCAATTTCATTTCCTAAATCGTAAGCATTTTTACTGGTAAGTTGAGCTGCAAAACTTTGAATCATACTAATAAATCCATTTATTTTAGTGATGGCTCCATTGTTAATGCCAATATTTATACGATGTAAATTGGTAATGATTTCCCACAAGCTTTTTTGATAATTATTAGCAGCTATGGTTATTTTATCCATAGTGGTTTTCCCAATGCCACGAGCAGGGTAATTAATGACTCTTTTTAAGGCTTCCTCATCATTCGGATTAATTACTAATCTGTAATAAGAGATTAAATCTTTAATTTCTTTACGTTGGTAAAAAGATAGTCCGCCATAAATTTTATAAGGAATGTTTTTTCTTCTTAAAGCTTCTTCCATTGCTCTGGATTGAGCATTGGTACGGTATAAAATGGCAAAATCTTTAGCTTTAGCTTGTTGTTGCAATTGGGTGTCGAAAATGAGGTTGGCAATCATTTTACCCTCTTCATTATCGGTAGCAGCACGATGTATTTTTATTGCTTTTCCTTGTCCATTATCGGTAAAAACATTTTTATCAATTTGTTCTTTATTGTTTTTAATTACACAGTTGGCTGCCTCAACAATGTTTTGGGTAGAACGATAGTTTTGTTCTAGCTTGTATGTTTTTACATCAGGATAATCGTTTTTAAAGTTTAAGATGTTTTGGATGTTTGCTCCACGGAAAGCATAAATACTTTGGGCATCATCTCCAACCACACAAACATTTTCAAAAGCAGCACCTAATTTTTTTACAATAGTGTATTGCGAAAAGTTGGTATCTTGATACTCATCCACTAAAACGTATTTAAAACGGTGTTGGTATTTGTTAAGCACATCTGGAAAATCTCTTAACAATACATTGGTTTTAAATAATAAATCGTCAAAATCCATTGCTCCAGATTTAAAACAACGGCTTTCATAAATTTTATAAACCTGTCCTATTTTTGGTTTTGCAGATTGGTTATCTTCCGATTGAATATTGGTGTTGTTATTATAAGCAGTGGATGATAGTAAGTTGTTTTTTGCTGCCGATATTCGGTTTAAAACTAAGCCTGGTTTATAAACTTTTTCATCTAAACCTTCTTCTTTTAAAATGGCTTTAATTAGATTTTTTGCATCTTGGGTATCATAAATAGTGAAATTACTTGGGTAGCCAATTTTTTCGGCTTCGCTTCTTAAAATTCGTGCAAAAACGGAGTGGAAAGTTCCCATCCATATATTGCGGGCTTCGCTAAAACCAACAATTTTTCCAATACGCTCTTTCATTTCTTGGGCAGCTTTGTTGGTAAAGGTTAAAGCTAAAATATTAAACGGATCAACACCTTTATTAATAAGGTGAGCAATGCGGTAAGTTAGCACTCTTGTTTTTCCTGATCCTGCACCAGCAATAACCATTACAGGTCCTTCGGTAGCCTCAACAGCTTTGCGTTGCGATTCATTTAATCCATCCAAATAATCCATTAAACAAAAGTAAGATTATAGGGTTGTTTTTTTAACGATGTGAATAAATAAAAATGACTTTTTACGTATGGTAAAGTTGGTGGTATTTTCCTTTAGTTTTTAATAGTGATTCGTGGGTTCCTTGTTCTACCATTTTGCCATTTTCGAGTACAATAATTTGGTGGGCATTTTTAATTGTTTCTAAGCGATGTGCAACAATTATTATGGTACGGTTTTCCATTAATTTTTCAATACTTGTTGTAATTTCTTTCTGGTTTTCAGCATCTAAATTAGAAGTTGCTTCATCTAAAATTAATACTTTAGGGTTGGCTAAAAATGCTCTAGCAATAGCAATTCGTTGTTTTTCTCCTTCAGATAATTTATTGCCATCTTCACCAATAATAGTATCAATTTTTTGAGGTAAACTATTTACAAAGTTAATGGCATTGGCATTTTTTAATGCTTCTATTATTTCACTTTCTGATGCTTGTGGGTTTGCAATTAAAATATTTTGTTTTATACTGCCATTAAACAAAAAGGTATCTTGAAACACAAAGCCTAATTGATTTCTATAATGGTTTAAATTAATGTTTTTTAAGTCTTCATCTTCAATTAAAATTGTACCAGAATTTAAGTTGTGAAATCCAGCAATTAAATCAATTAATGTGGTTTTTCCAGCTCCAGATTTTCCTACAAATGCAGTTATGGTATTTGGTTTTATATTTATAGAGATATTGTCTAAAACTTTTTCATTATCATAACTAAAAGAGATGTTTTGTAGAGAAATATTTCCATTTAAAATAACTTCTTGTCCTGTTTCATTAATGTTTTCATTCTCAAGGTTAAGTGTTTCATTAATTCTATCAATACTAGCTTGTGCATCGGTAAACTGGCTAGAATTTTTGGTGATTTGAATAACAGGTGTAATCATAAAACCAAGGTACATCGTGAAGGTAGTTAACTCACCAATAGTTAATTCGTTATTAATTACCATATCGCTTCCAAACCACATCACAAGTAAGGATACAAATCCTACAAATAAAATTCCAAACGATTTTAATAGGTTGGTTGATAAGAGTGTGGTTTTAATAGAATAAAAAATATTATACAAATCATCTTTAATAATCTTGGTTGTAAATTTATTACTTCCAAACCCTTTAATAATTTTCATTCCTCGGTATGCTTCGGTAAGGTTTGATGAAGCTCTTGCTCTGGCTATTTTTCTTTTAGTAAAATTCTTTTTTTGGTTTTTATAAATGAAAAACAAAATACTTCCAAATAATAAGGTTGGAAGTAAAACATATAATGCTAAGTTAAAATTGAGAAAAAACATTAAAAATATAGCAATGCTTAAAGAAATTAAACCGCCTAAAAAATCTACTAATCCAGTTCCTAAATAAACTCTAACGGTATCAAAATCATTTAAGGTTCTAGAAGTTAGTTCGCCAGAAGTAGTGTTTTTGAAAAATGATAAAGGTAAATGGGTAACCTTATAAAAAAATTGAGCACGCATTTCTGCAATCGTTTTTTGGGCTTTTATAGCTAAAATGTGAGTTAACGCAAAGGAAGTAGTTGCTTGAACAACTAATGAAATAATTATTGAAATGGTTATGGTGATTAATAAGTTTTTATCATTGTTTTTTATTACATCATCAATAACATATTTACCTGTAGATGGTATAAACATTATTGCTGCTTTATTAATAATTAAAAGCACTAAACCTAACAATATAAAGTACTTGTTAGTTTTTAGTAATTGTTTTAATGATATGTTATTAATGAGTTTCAAAAAATGCATGTGTTGTTTTGCAAATATGTTTTATATCATCAGTTTTTAGGCTATTGTGTAATGGTAATCTTAATAAACAATTTCCGAACTTTTTACTGTTTGGTAAATCGTTGTTGTTGGATATTGTAGCTCCAAATTTGCTTAGGTGTAGTGGGTAATAATGGCTAACGGTTTGAATATTATTCTCACTTAAATAATCTTGTAAATTGGTTTTTATTTTTTCGTTATCAAGGTAAATGCAAAAAGTGTGTGCATTACCATTATTAACTTCTTTGGGAGGAAGTTTAATAATGTTTTTTAGCGATGTGTAATATTGTTCCCAAAGAAGTTTTCTGTGTTGTGTTATGGATTCAACTTCTAAAAGTTGAGGATATAAAAATGCACAATTAATTTCGGAAAGTCCAAAAGATAACCCTAAAGAAACCCATTCGTAACTTGTTACTTTTCCGTTTAAAAAATCGGAACGATTTGTACCATACTGATAAATAGTTTCGATTTTTGGCAGGTATAAATTGTTATTTACTACAAGCATACCTCCTTCGCCACAATTAATGTTTTTAGTTTCGTGAAAAGAAAAAACACTAAAATCGCCAAACGAACCTAATGGCTTATTGTTATGGTAAGAATTAATCGCTTGAGCGGCATCTTCAATTAAAATGATGTTATGTTTTTTGCAGTAATTGGCAATGGCTTCAATTTCATTATGATAACCACCATAGTGAACAACCATTACAGCCTTTGTTTTATCGGTTTTTAATTTTTTTATTTCATCTAAACCAACATTTGGATAATCAGAATTGCAGTCTGCAAAAACAATTTTACAGCCTTGCATTAAAAAAGGTGTAGGTGTTGATGGAAATGTATAACTGGGGATTATAATTTCATCATCCTTTTTAAAATTAATACTCATTGCACAAAGCTGAATTGCTGAAGTACAACTTGTAGTTAGATACACATTGTTAAAGTTGTATTGCTTTTTAAAAAAAGTTTTTATTTGAGAATTGTAAGTCCCACCATGAGCTAATTTCTTATTACTTAAAAGCTCCTTAAAACTTTCGGTTTGGTTTTTAGATTGGTATGGAACATTAAATTTTATCACTATTTATTTAGTATTGGAAATATGTCATGCATTACCATATCACAAGAGTTTTCTTTATACTTTTCTTGATTAATAACTAAGTGATGGTAGCGAGCAATTTGTTTGGGGTTTTGTAAAAAATCTAAATAAGATAAATATTTTTTATGTTCGTTATAAAAATCACCACCCATTAAAAAATGCACTAACGAAAATGCAATTAATCGTTTAGAATGCTCTTCATTATCTTTATAAATATTCTCCCCTATTTCGGCTAGGTTAATAAAGTTGGGGTTGTAAAAATTATTGATAAATCGTTCTAAAAGTGTTAAAGCTCCTTGGTATTGATTATAAGCTTTTTGCATTTCTGATAAGCCTTCGTTTTGATTGTTTAATAGTGTAATAATGCTTTTTGAAACGTGCTTAGATGTATTTAGAGCTAAATAAATTCCTGTTGCAAAAATGGGGTCTAAAAAACCAGCAGAATCACCAATAAGAGCAAAGTTAGTATCGTATTTTTTGGAAATGTTGTAGCTGTAATCACCAACAACCATTAATTTATTAATCGTTTCAGCATCTTTTAAAAGCTCTTTGGTGTAAGGAGATTTTACTATCTCATCGTAATAAAACTGTTGTTTCCAGTTATCATTACCCTTGTATTTTTGTTTGGCAGTTTTTACGTAATTGTTGTCAAAAATTATTCCTACACTTAACCTATTTAAACCTACTGGTTGTAGTCCCATCCATCCTTGTTTGGTTGATGAAAGATAAATGAGTTGCAACAATCCTTCGTTTATTCCTTCTTTTGATGTGTCGCAATTCCAATGTTGTAAAAATGCAATACGGTCTAAATCTTTATGTTTAGATTTTAGTCCCATTTTTTTACCTAAAAATGAATCTTGCCCTGTTGCATCAATTAAAAAACGAGATGAATATTCTTTTTTTTCGTTTTGATGTGTTACAGTAACTGTTGCTTGTTTTGGATTAGATAAATCAGTTTGGATTACTTTATGATTTTCAAAAACATTAGCTCCGTCTTTTCTCGCTTTATCTAATAACTGTTTATCAAACTCTTCTCTTAATACATGAAAAGAAAGGTAGTTATCACCATTTAAAATGTTTTTAAAGCAGTAAGTGGTAGATTGGCTTCCATCTTTATTAATAAAACGAACACCAGGCTTACGAACAGCAGTCTTTTTTAAATCATTAAGTATGCCCAATTCATCAAATAAATCGTAACAAAAAGGAACTAACGATTCTCCAACATGAGGGCGAGGAAAGGTTTCTTTCTCAAAAATAGCTACATTAACGCCTGCTTTTCGCAAATGTATTGCTGCTGACGAACCAGCAGGACCTCCGCCAATTATAATTACATCAAAATCCATATTATAACCCATTCCATTTAGCAATTATGTTTTTTTGTATTTCGGAGGTGCCAGAGTAAATAGTACTAGCTTGAGCATCTCTTAAACATCTTTCAATTTCATATTCTTCCATGTAACCGTTTCCACCATGTATTTGTATGGCATCTTGACAAACTTTAATATAGCTTTCGCTAACATATAATTTACACATACTTGCTAATTCACTAACTGCTCTTTCTTTGCCTAGTTTTTTTGCTGCATTGTAAATCATTAATCTACAAGTATGAATTGTAGTTTTCATAGCTGCAATTTTATGGCTAATGGCTTGGTTGCTGCCTATTTGTTTACCGTTTTGAGTTCTGGTTTTTGCATAGCTTAATGATTGCTCGAATAAGCGTTGCATAGTACCTAAATAAATAGCACTTAATCCTATACGTTCCCAATCCATAGCGGTAGTAAAAATGCTTAAACCAATGCCTTCATTTCCTAAAAGTTGAGCTGAACTATTTTCTAAAATTAATTCGCCAATAGAACAAGTTCTTAACCCCATTTTAGTGTAGGTTTGCCCCACTTTAAATTGAGATTTTTCTATAATAAAAGCTGAAATTCCGCCAGCAATCGCTTTTTCTTTATCGGTAATGGCATAAACTATTGCTAAGTCTGCTTCTTTAATGTTGCTGCAAAAAGTTTTTAAGCCATTTAAAGTATAACCATTGTTGCTTTTAACAGCACTTGTTTTCATGCTAAAAATATCAGAACCTGCTTCTGGTTCGGTAATAGCATTGGCACAAATTAGCTTGCCGTTTTTAAGTTGATTAAAATATTTTTCTTTTTGTTCGTTAGAGGCATAAATCCAAAAAGGAATAGTAGCTGCTAATGTTTGAGCACCCATTGCAAAATTTAAACCTCCATCTTTTGATGAATAGCCTATAGCTTCAAAAATATTGCAAATTGCTGCACCATCTAAATCATTATAATCGATTGAGGAAACCACTTCATTCATCATAAAGTCCCATGCATTTTTAGGGAATTTACTTTCATGATAATGCTCAATAACATTATAATTAATGTTGGCATTAATTAATTGCTCTATTTCTTTGAAAAAATTATTCATAAAAGTTAAAGGTATTGAATTAATTGAGCGTAATCAATTTTTCCGTTCGAATTTACAGGTAATTCATTTAAAAATATAAACGAATCGGGTATCATATAAGCTAATAATTGTTGTTTGCAAAAAGTTTTTAAAGCTATATTAGATGTTTTGTTTCCAATATAAAGTACAGTTATTTTTTGTTGGTTAAAAATGCAAGCAACTTGTTTAATATTAGGATGATTAAGCATTTCGTTTTCTATTTCTGCAAGTTCAATTCTAAAGCCATTTTTTTTAATCATCCTATCATTTCTAGAACGATAATACATTAGATTGTCAATTATCTCAACTATATCGCCAGATTTCAACCACTTTTCATCGTTTATAGTAGTAAATTTTTCTGCGGTTAAATTAGGTTCGTTAAGGTAACCAAGCATTAAACTTTCTCCTGCAATTAGTAATTCATTTTTATCAGAAAGTTTGGTTTTTGCATACGGACAAGAAATACCTATTGGTTGCATTTGAGTTAAAGGTTCATCTGAACTAGGTAATTTGTAAAAAGTACAAACATTAGTTTCTGTTGGGCCGTAGAGGTTGTAAAAAGTAGTGTTGTTCCATGTTTTACGAAGTTGATTTAATGATTTAACATCAAATATTTCTCCAGCAAAAAGCGATAAACGAGGTTGGTAGTCTGCATTTAAATTGCCGTATTGCATTAATAATTTATAAACCGTAGGAGTAGCATACCAAACGCTTGGTTTAATTTTTTTTAGCTGCTCTCCTAAAAGCCTAAAATTACCTGCAAGTGTATTATTGATTAACCAAATTTTAGCTCCGTTACATAATCCAGAAAAAATATCGAAAGTAGATAAATCAAAATGAAAAGGTGCGTAATTCGTAAGTGTGTCGGTTGAGGTTATGTTAAATTCTGTGCTGCACCATTCGGTAAAAGAGGCTAAACTTTTTTGCGAAATTATAACACCTTTTGGGTTGCCAGTTGAACCTGAAGTGTATAAAACACAGCAAGCATTATTAGGTAGATTTTGTTTTTCTTTATTTAAGTGTTGAATAGAAAATTGGTTGCTAACAATGGCGTTTGCATTACTCGATTTTTTTATTTTTTCTAATCGATTTTCTGGGGTGTTTGCATCAACAGGAATGTAAATAATTTCCATTTTTATACAGCAAAGTAAATGAGCTAAGCCCTCAAAAGATTTATCGAAATGTAGAATAACCAAAGAGCTTTTGGTTAAGTTATTCTGTTTAAAAACAGTTTCAATTTCTGTTATTTTTTGATGTAATTGTGCGTAAGAAAAAGCGTTTAACTCGCTATCGTAAATAGCAATGTTATTATTGGTTGGGTTAATATGATGATTAATGCTGCTGTAAAACATTAACTCATCTTTTCGGTAATAATGGTGTTTATTAAATCAATTGAATCAAATTTGTCCCTATCAATTTCGTGAGCTTCAAAACCAATATTAAAAGTTTTTTCAAGTGTGTCAACTAATTGTAATATTGATATGGAATCTAAAATTCCACTAGAAATTAAAGGCGTATCGTTTTTTAATTCATTAGGATTATCAACTTCTATAAATCCATCCAATAAAATGGTTTTTATTTTTTCTTTATTATCCATCAGTTTAGTTTTAATTCTTTTTTATGTTTTAAAAGTACTTCAGTTATTTTGTTAGCAATTAATTGGTGTCCTTTTTCGTTAGGATGAGTATCCCAAGCGGCTAACTGAATTGTTTTAACATCAATATTATCATAAATTCCGATTAAATCAATGGTAATAAAACCATATTTCTTGGCATAAGTTTTTAATTCATTAAACTCATCTGTTTTAAACTCATCAGCTGTTGCTGGTAAATATAGCCATATAGGTTTAGATTTATTGCTGTATGCTTCTTTTGCTATTTGAGCATAAGCCCATTTTACTATCCGTCCGATATAGGGTTTTAGTCGTTGTTCTATTTCTATTCTGCTCATGGTTTGTTTAGCTCCAGATGTTTTTTTTACTTGTATTAAAAAAGGATACTTTAAGTTGGTTCCATTTTGAATTAAATCGGCAACAAATCGGAGTAGCCTTCTTTTATCATCAGTATGTGCAAAATATAAAGTAAAATTTGGTTGATACTGAAAAATGGTATCGCTTTTAATTTGTTCTACTTGTTGTATTAAATGGTAACCACCCATAGAAAAATTAAGAATTTCTATGTTGTTGTTAATGGCTTGTTGGTTAAGTTTTTCTTCTACTAAATACTCAAAAGTTTTGTCTTTATCTACTCCCATTCCCATTTCATAAGAGCCTCCTATTAAAGCAAATCGAGTAGTGCTTTCATTGGGGATTAAACTATAATTTTTATCTCTATAACCAGATCGGTTGGTTTTTAAATTGATGCCATTAAGCATAATATTGGCATTTGGCTTTAATGTTCTTGTAAGTAAATTGGTTGTTCTTATGGCTACTTCATCTAAAGGAGAAAAAGTTTTGGTTCGTTTTACTTCAATTTCCCAAAGGCTAGTTACATTTTTTCCTTCACCATCTAACAGCTTTTCATAATAACCTTGTTCTAACTCTTGTTTGTTAGCTTCGTTTAATTTTTTATTGGTAATGGTATGAGTAAAAACAGATGCTATTTGTGGTAGATAACTATTAATAGTTGAGTTTGAAATGGTGGCTAGTAAAATTAAAGCAGGTAGTGTGAGGTAGATGGTTTTACTTGGTTTTTGATGAATTAAATTTTTAATGCTGTTAATCTTTATTAATTGATAAGCTAATAATCCAACACTAATAATCGCTACTAATATAATAAAAAGGTAAAGTAAGTTTTGGGTAGAAAAATGTTGAGCTGTACTCAATAAATAAAACCATTCATTTAGCGTTTTGCTCGACCATAAAGTCCACATAACAGACATAAACAAAAACAAACCTAACATTTTTAAAATGCTAATAATATGATAAGCTGTGTTGGGTTTCGGTTTAGCTATTTTTTTTCTTACTCTTCTGGCTTCAATAATAGAATTTACGGTTACACAACTTCCAATAATAATCCAGAATAAAGCATCAGTAACAGAAATAGGAAACGAACCTCTAATCCAAAACCACTGGTAATTATGCAATATCCATGTTATAAAAAACATTAGCAGCATAGTAATTGGTAAGCGGTAGGTTTGTTTTATTCCTTTAAGTTTAAAAAAGAGTGGGTAGAAGAAAAGTTTCATAATAAACTCACGCCAATAAATATTTATTCTTCTCCAAAGGTTAACAAAGCTTGTGGCTAAAAAGTAATTGTTAAATATAGGGTGTAAGCTAAATCCAAACAAGCATAATAGCCCTACAACTAAATGAAACATTCCTGATAATCGGAAAATTAAAAGGTAATTAGTGTTGGCATGAAGCAGTAATGAATTAAGGTCAACAACTTCGGTTTTAGTAATTACCCAATTATTATAAATAAGCTGATAAATTAAAAGATGCACAATTCCTCTTAATATCCAACGGATACCTTTTTGCCAAAACTCTTTTTCATTTTGCTGATAAAAAGAATTGATATAAGCTTTGTAATCAACTATTGGAAAAAGCAAAAATAAATTATTGGGGAACATAAAGAAGTAGCCAATACGCTGCCATAAAGTAGCATTATGAATGCTGTTGTGTTTTAGTTCGTATAGGTATAAAAACACTCTAAACATAAACATAGCAGCAATATATGAGCTTGCAGCAACTGCTCTTGGAACATATAATTGATTAGATCTTATATAGGCTAAACCTCCAAAAATTAATAGGATTAAAATTATTTTAAAGAGATGTTTTAAAGGCAAGTGGCAGCAGGCTAAAATAACTAATCCACCACCAATAATTAGAGAACCTTGAAACCATCCAAAAGCATAATAAATAATAGTAAATGAGGTTAAGCTAAATATAAAAGGCTTAAACCTAATAGGAATAAAACTGTATAGTGTAAATGCTATTAATATAATGGGAGCTACTGCTGTAATACCCGATTGCGAAGCAAGTTGAAATTGATTTAATATTAAAAAGACAAGTAATAATTGTAAAAGTGTAATTACAAAGTGTTTTACCCTATTTATGTTAAATAAGTTTTTGCTTGAGGTATTTGTTGCTATTTCGGGGAATAAATTCATTAAAAATAATAGCCTAGTTGATGCATTAAGTTTACCAATTCATGGTCTTGTTGTAATGTGTTTAGTGTTGTATTTGTAAGATGTTTTTGCCAGTTTCCTGCTTTTCCGTTTCTAAAAAATGATTGTCCAGTTTGTTGTTTGAAGTTTCCCTCATCTTTATTCTCAATTGCTTTTAAATGATTGAATTCACTTTTTTTAATTACATCTTCAATAGCTTGAACAGGGGTAATATTACAAAATTCAATTATTTGTTTTATAATGTTATGTGGGTTTTGAAGAAGCTCTTCGTAAGCAATTAATAGAATAGTTTCTGGATGTTGCTGTTGTTGGTTAAGTGCGTTTTTTAAATGGGTTTTCCACGAATTAAAAGGAGTGTTTAAAGCTTTACTTGTAATAAATTCATCAATGCTACCATTAAAATGATTTAGTGCTGTTTGATATAGGTAATAAGAAACTAAAACATCTCTATAATCTCTATAAATATAAATAGATTTAGGATAGTACTTAAAATAGGTGTTGTGTGATTTTATAATCCGCTTGCTTTTTTTCGAATCAATAATTTGATGAGAAGTGTAGCAATCAGGTACAAATTCATCAATATTTTTAAAAGTTATTTCTTTATTAGAAATTAAATTGGCAATAATAAAACGTAGCCAAGTGTTGCCCGATTTTGGAAAAGAAACTAAAAAAATATCATCGGGATAAATGGCATTTATTTGATGTAAAAAAGCACCTTTATTGAACATTCCTAATTGAGTAGGTAGCCATCGGAAGTATTGTTTTATGAGATTATTTCCAGCCATAATCTACTTTTAAAAAATCAAATAATTGTTGGTTGTAAGGTTTGTAAAATTCGTGTAGTTCTTCTCTTGTTGCTGGAGCCATTTGTTCTGTATAACTGCCTTGATTAACAGGTTTAAAATCAATATTGTTGTTAGGTTCTAAACCTAAAAAATTTACTATTTGATTAAATGTATTTTTGGTGTCGTTAAATAATAATTCACTATTTAAAATTAAGAGCTTTTCTTTTGGGAAAGTATTTGTCCAAGTGTTTAAAGAGTTAATATAAATGCCACGTTTTTTATAGGTTAATCGTTGATAAATGTAGTTGTGTTGATTGATAGTTTTAGCTAACGCTAACCTTTCATCTTCAGCTGCTAAAGCTTCTTCAAAGGATAGCGTTTCAAAGCCAAATCGTTTTGCCATTTGATAGTTGCTCCAAGCTCTATCAATAGGGTTTCTTAATAATAAAATCAGTTTTGCATTTGGATTAAAATCAAAAATGCGTTTTGCTGCTTCAGGTATGTCAAAATAATTGGGGGTAGAATCGTAGGTAATAGCATTAGTTCGGTGTTTAATATCGTAAAGTTGTTTGTATGCTTTTAACGCAAAATGAGCTTTATACCAGTTTTCTCCTTTTAAATAGTGTTGTTCATTATTAAAGTAAAAAACATCTTTTCGTTGAGCAGGAATAATTTGGTGATGTTGTTCTAAGTATTTTGATAAAGAAGTAGTACCTCCTTTTTGAGCACCTATAATAAAAAACTCGGGCGAAATTCTATGATTTGATGTAAAATGAAAGTAAGAATTTACTTTTGGTACAACAGTACCGTCATAGGTTTTACTAATATTTACGCCTAATTTAATGGTCATTATTTTTTTAGTTTAAGCCAAATGTTTCTTACTTGTGTTCTAAATTGGTATTGATTAGAATTTTTAGTTTTAAAATTTTCTAATTCATCTTGAAAACTAGTCCCATATTGAGTTATTTGTTTTTCAAACTTATCTAAAGCATACTGGTATAATTTTATATCATATTGATTGTAGTGCTTTAAAAGCTGGTTGGTTTCTTCATCAAAAGTGGTTACACTCTTTTTTTTATCTGCGATATTTGCTTTTACATAATAAGGATTGCTCCAATTTAATAGGTGTTTAAAGTGTAGTAACGATTCATCAAAACGCTCACAAATACCCAATGCAGCAATGTTATTATCTAAATTATAAAGTGCTTGCTCATAAATATCGTTGTTTACTTCTCCGTAAGGTAAATTGCCTACACCAGCTAAAAAACGTGTTTGGCAATTATCAAAATTTAAAATATAACCACCCGTAAGCATTTCTTTAAGCGAATAGTTGTTTTCTTTTAGTTGTTGATGAAAATAATGATTGGTATTTTGATGTAAATAATTATATCCAGATATGCTTCTGGCAATAGGTTCGCGTAAAAAAGTAATGTATTTATAGTTGGTGTTAAGCTGTTGGTGTATGCCAAAATGGAAATGACCTTTTAACACCTTTATTTTAGCTTTTTCAGAATTGCTTAAAGATGTAAGAGGTTCTAGTCGATTTACATTGCCAATGGTGACAGTTTTTTTTAATCGGTACTTATTATTTAATATAAATAGCATAGTTGACCCAGCAGTTTTAGGAATATGCATAAATATTATGGTTTCTGTTTTATTCACAAATTAGTTTCTTCGTCCGATTATTTTGTTTCTGATAGGCACAATTTTTTTAATGATGTTATTGGTTTTTCTAAACTTAACGAGTTCTTTTTCGAAATCGAATTTAGCATCGTTTATTTGTTGGTTTAATCGGGTTTTTACCCAATCATAAAGCTCTATATCAAGCTGATTGTATTGTTTGATGGTGTTAATTGAATCCTCATCAATATCAGTTTTTATATTGTATTTAATACGTGCTTTATTCTTTTTGGCGTAATAAGGTTGTTTCCATTGGTAATGATTTTTCATCATTATTAGCGATTCATCATACATTTCTGTAATACCAACAATAGGAAAATATTGCTCTATGTTTTTTTTTGCTTGTTCCAACATCTCTTTTGAGCAGGTGTTATGCGGGGTGTCAATATTATTACTAAAAAAACGAACGTAGCAGTTTTCTGTTTTTTTATTAATGTCTTGTTCTACAAATTCTTTAATGTTGTTAGTTTGTTCTATTAATGCTTGATGGTGTGGATTATTAGGGCGTGATAAAATATGGTAATAATTAGATATTAAACGTGAAATGGGTTCTCTAATAAGTGATAAATATTGAATGTTGTTAGATTGGTTAAAATGCTTATGGTAGCCAAATGGAAAATGACCAACTAATAAATTAATGTTGATTTTATCAGCTTCTAAAAAGTCAGCTAATGTGTTTCTACGATTTATTCTGAAAAAATGATTTTTTCTGTATTGACGGATAAGGACGCTTTGAAGAGTTGAACCTCCAGTTTTAGGAATATGAACATATATGAGTTTTTTATTACTCATTTTAGTTCAATTTAGCTTTTAATCGTCTTCGTATAATTCCTCTTACTTTTCCAGGGAGTTTTTTTACCAAAGGAAACTTATATTCTAATCGTTGTAACTCAATAAGTGATTGAGCGTTTTTGCATATATCATCTTGTTGGTTGAGGTATTCGGGTTTAATAATGTCAAAAATTAGTAAGTACCTTCTTTTGTTGGTGTGGTTCCATGCTTTGTGCAGTTGGGCATCATTAAACAATAGCAATTTCCCTTCTTCCCAGCTTTTTTGTACACCACAAACTTCAAAACCACAATCAGGTAATTGAGCAGGTATTTCAAAAGGTAAGTGTCCTCTTATTGAAGCATCAGTATCTCCATTATGAGCTTCTATAGAAGTGTTGGGTTCTAAAATACTTAGCCCTGCCGAAACAAAGCCAGGTATATTGGTTAAAATTTTTTCTAAAGTAGGAACGTGCTCACAATTTTCGCTAAACCTTTCTCCCCAAAAATAAAAACCGCCAATTAACCACTTGTTTTGTCCTTTAACTAAATCAACATTAAAATAAGGGTCAAGGTCTTTGGTTTTTATAAATTGTTCAATTTCTTGTTTAATTTGAGGATAGTTTTGTTCAATGGTTTTTGTCCACTCAAAATCAATGGTGTTATAATACGAGGGAGTATTTCTAGTATATTTTCCGTGGTAGGAAAACCAAGGAAAGGAATATGTTTCTTTTTTGTTTGACAAACGATTACTTTATTAAGTAAAAATAATATAAATTGCTATTTTTTTATACTTTTAGGTATAGATAAATGAGCAAATTAAAACTCTTACATATTGTAAATCCATTTAATGCTGATGATGAGCATTTAAAAATTCAAGAGATAACTCTCCAATCTATTTATAATGCTAAAAGTAATTCTGAAAATGTAAACGTAGTTAATTCTGCGATTGTATTTAATGAAGATAAAAATACTGTGCCTCCTTATTTTGATAATACTAAAGCATTAACTCGTTCGGTTTTAGATGTTAATAGTGGTTTAAAAAATAGAAGTTTGCCAATTTTAGCTGATATTTTAACTGCAGGAGCTGAAGCTATACAAGCAGACTACATTATTTACACCAACATTGATATAGGCGTTCAACCTAATTTCTACCAATCAATTGTTGAGTTTATAGCCGAAGGATATGATGCTTTTGCTATAAATAGGAGAAGGGTGTCAGAAAAATACACCAATGTTGATCAGTTAAATCAGATATATGCTGAATCGGGAGAAATGCACATAGGTTACGATTGTTTTGTGTTTAAAGCTAATTTATTACCTCAATTTAAATTGCATAATGTATGCATAGGAATACCTTTTGTTGATAGTGCTTTGTTGTTTAATTTAATAGCATTTTCTGATAATTTTAAACTATTTACCAATAAACACTTAACATTTCATATAGGATATGATTTGGTTAAAAATTGGGGGGCAAAGTCATTCGTAAATCACAATAAAAAAGAATACCAAAAAGTATTAAAAGAGATTAAGGGAGATATTAAGCTAAAAAATGTACCTGGCTCAGGTTATTCTTTTTTTAAACGACATTATAAATGGTTAATGAATCCAACCATTCCTTACCCTTTAGTTGCTAGTGTCGATTTTAGAGGAGGAGAACGCTATCAGCAAGAAAAAAAACTGAAAGGCTACTATGAAAGATTACAACCTAAAATATCTTTAGATTAATTTGATATTAAAGAGTTGCTGGTTTTTAAGGGGTTGTTGTTTAATTAGGTTGAGGTAAAAAGCATCTGTGGGATTATTTTCATCAAAATAAATGGTGGGCTTTTTATGTTGTATTGAACTGAAATATTTTAGGAGTTTCTCTCTTTTGTTTTGATAATTGGTAATTTCTAGTTCGTACTGCTGGTTATCTTTAAATTGATTTTCACACAATTTGTACCCTAACATTTTATTAAACGCAATTGCTTTTTTGTTGCTTTTTAAAACTTTAATATAAGTCTTTTTTAAGCCTAGTAAAATAGAAGTATCTGTAAGTAAAATGGAGGCCAATGCAGGTATTTCACTTTCCCAGTAATTGGTGTCCCAAATAAAAATTCCACCATTACCAGTTTCTAAAGTGTCCCAGTTTATGTCAGCTCCATATATTAAACCAATTTTAGTTTGGTTATGTATAATAATGTAATAGTTGTTGTTAAGGTTGTTTATAGTGTTAAACCAAAGTAGTTGTTGTTCTTCGGTAATGTGTTCTCTAAAATCCATAAACTGATTGATAGTAGTAGAATTACGATGGTTTCTAACCAATTCAATATTATCTTCGGTAAGTCGATGAAGCTCTACTCCGTAGCCATAAATTTTCATTAATTAAATGGTTTTGTCTATTCGGTAAAGAGGTTTGTTTTTTTGTTGATTATACAAGTTGAATATGTATTTGCCAATAATACCTAAGCATAACATAATAATACTTGTTGAAAAAAGAATACTTACAATTACTGAAGTGTAACCAAGAGGAGCTCCTTCAGATACTTTTCTAATAATAAATCTAATCCCAAAACCAAATGTAACTAATGAAGATATTAACCCTCCGTAAATCATTATTCTTAATGGGTTTGCAGAATAATTAATGAAAATATCTAAATATAGTTTGATGAGTTTAAAAATAGAATAGCCTGTTTTTCCGTGTTTCCTTTCATGATGCTCTACATCAACTAAAGCAATTTTTGAGGTGTACCAATGCACCACTTCATCTATAAAAACATAATTGTTAGAGTGATTGTTTACAATGTTTTTAATTGTTTTTGCATCAATCATTCTAAAAGAAGACCCTTCTCCATTAGGATTGTCAGCAAAATATTTTGATGATTTTCTTACAAAATAACTTCCCGCTTTTTTTACCGAACTATGCTTCCTATTAATAGGAAGACCATAAACTAAATCTGCATTAGTTTCTTTTTGGGTATCTATAAGCTTAATGATTTCTTCTGGAGGGTGTTGTAAATCATCATCCATAGTAATAATAAAATTACCGATAGCATTTGCAAACCCACACATTATGGCATTATGCTGTCCATAATTTCGTGATAATTTAATGCCTTTTAACTCAGGAGTTGATTGTTTTAGTTTTGCAATTACATTCCAGCTATTATCAGAACTACCATCATCAACCAATATTATTTCATAAGTATATTTAGAGTGAAGCGTTGTTTTAATTTTTCCAATTAAAACAGGTAGAGCATCTTGACTGTTAAAAACAGGAATTACTATTGATATGTCTAAGCTTAAATTCATTTTATTTCATCGCTTCAAGTAAGTAGCCTCCATCAAGTCGCATATTGGTTCCTGTTATCCATCGTGATGCTTCTGATAGTAAAAATATTGCAGCATTTGCTACATCTTCGGGGTAACCAACTCCTAAAGGATAGCCTTCAATGTGTTTGTCCATAAATTCTTTTGACATACCTTCTTCAGCTTCATCATACATTTCTGTTTTTACCATTGCAGGAGAAATACAATTTGAACGTATGCCCATGTGGTAATTTTCTAAAGCTAATACTTTGCTTAAAGATTCAATACTTGCTTTAGAGCTGGAATAAATTACTCCACCTTTATGAGGATTTTGTCCTGCTGTTGAGGAAATAAAAACCAAAGAAGCATTTTTGTTTAACCTTTTTTGCTTTAAAATTTGAGCCATTAAAAGTAAAGGAGCTTCGTAATTAATATTTAAGGTTTCATCTATTTTTTGTTGGGTAATAAATTTTATAGGAAATGGTTTTACTATTCCTGCACAATTAACAAAACCATCTAATTTTGGTAGTTTGTCAGCAAGGTTGTTTCGATCTTCCTCAATTAAAATATCGGCTTTAATAAATTGATGATTTTCTCCTTTTAAAAGAGACAGATTTTCTTGTAATCGCTTTTCATTTCTTCCTGTAAGAATAATTGTTGCTCCCATTTCAGCAGCACTAATAGCAATCTGTTTTCCAATGCCAGATGATGCTCCAGTAACTAAAATGGTTTTGCTATTTAAATGAAAAGGAGTCATAATTAAACTTCAATTATTTTTGGACAAACAATGTTGTCAAGTTCTAAAATTACTGAACCCCAAGATAATCCAACGCCAAAACCACAAAATAAAAAAGATGATTTTTTGGAAGATACTTCATCGTTTAATTCAGTTACAACAGTTAACGGTATAGATGCGGAGCTTGTGTTACCATAATCAGTAAGTGATAAGGGTACTTTCTGTTCATCTATTTTTAATTTTTTACGAATGGTGTCTAAAATTAATTTGTTGGCTTGGTGAAAAATAAAATAGTTAATATCATCAACTGTTTTATCTTGTGTTGTCATTAGTGTTTTTATGTGTGGATGAATTTTAGTTATCGAAAATGTAAAAACATCTAATCCGTTTAAGCTTAAATTTCTAGGACATCTCCAAACTCCTTTGTCTATTTCTACATCTGTGTAAGAAGCATCGTTTATCGGGTTTCTCATTCCTCCATCAGGAATTATAATAGCATCAAAACCAGAACCATCGCTGTTTAAACTAAAGTGCATATTGTTGACAGATTCGGTTAGTTCAAGTGCCGTTACAGTTCCAGCGTCTCCAAAAAGAGGATAGGTGCTTTTATCTTTTTTGTTTAATGAGGTAGAAGAAACATCTCCAACCATTAATAAAGCTTTTTTAGTTTGTGTAGTTTGCATTAAACTGTTTATAACAGATAATCCATATACATAACCAGAACATCCTAAGCTAATATCAAGAGCAATTGATGTTTGTTTTAATCCTAATTTATCTTGTAAAATAATACTTGTGGCAGGTAAAAAATAATCTCTTGATTGAGAAATGAAAATTAAAATTCCAACATCTTCTGCCTGCCAATTTAATTCAGCAAGTAGTTTTTTTGTAGCGGTATAACATAAATCAGAAGTAACAACTCCTTTTTCAGCAATTCTACGTTCGGTAATTCCTGTAGTTTTTATTAATAATTTTCGTTCTTGTTCAGTAATCCAATCATAATCTAAGTTAGATTCTTTTTGTTTTGGAACGCATGCTGCTATTCCTGAAATTTTAACATTAGAAGTTGAAAAGCTGCTCATTATTTTTTGCTAAGTACAGTATTGTATAGGTCTCTAAGTGTAATGCATTTTTTTAAATCTTCTCCAGTAATGGTAACATCATACTCGGTATCAATCATAGCTATTAAAATTAATGCATACATAGAGCTCCACTGTTCAATGGTTCGATAGTCTTTATCGGCAGTTAAAGTTCCTGGTTCTAAATCTTCAATTTCTTCTTCAACTTGTTTAACAAAAATTTCTAAGCTCATATATTTCACATTAATTTAACAGTTTATAAAAGTACAAACAGTTTTAGAATTTAACAATTGTTCCTCCCCAAGTTAAGCCTGTTCCAAAAGCAGCTATTAAAACTGTTTTATTTTTTAATTGCTTGTTTTTTTGTAACGAATTAAGAGCTAAAGGTATGGTGGAAGCAACAGTATTTCCTGTATCTTTTAAATGAACAATAAATTTTTCTTTTGGAATATCTGCTTTTTTACGGATAGACTCAAGTAAAAACTCGTTGGCTTGATGCAATACAAAATAGTCTATTTCATCTTTGGAGGTGTTGTTTTTTGTAAGAATATCTTCTATTAGTGATGGAATAGTTTTAATGCCAAATAAAAATACACCTGTACCATTCATAAAAAAGTTGGCATTGCATGTAATATTTCCATACTCATTAATGTTTTCCGTAAATGAATTTTTGTTTAGTGGGTTTCTCCCTCTTCCATCTTTAATTATGATGTAGTCTTTTCTACTACCATCAGTTCCAAAAACAAAATTTCCGATAGATTTTTTTTCTTGACCTTGCATTAATACCGCTGTAGCACCATCACCAAATATAAATTTAGAATTATAATCTTTAGGATGGAACTCTTTGGTTAATGATGAAGGGAAGAGCATTAATACATTTTTAAATCCAGAGCTTTCAATTAGCCCTTTAGCAACACTTAATGAGTGAACAAACCCAGTGCAACTCGATACAATATCAATGGCTCCCACTTTTTTTGAAAGCCCTAATTTATCTTGAAATACAGCAGCTGTACTAGGCAGGGTGTAATCAAACTCTAAAGAACAAAAGACTATAAAGTCAATTTCGTTAGGTTTAACGGGGTGCTCTTTAAAAAGTTTTTGAGCGGCATTAACAGCTAAATTTAATGAGGTTTCATCTTCATCAATAATATGCCTCTTCTCAACCCCTATTTTAGCAAGTGATTTTTTTTGTTGAATAAGTTCGGGAAATTCTCTAAAAAAATCTTCATTACTATAAATTTCTTTAGGAAAATATTCGCTAATATATTTTATGCCTGCTTTCATAGTTAAAATAGAGTGATAGCAAATGTAACAATGTTTTTTTATTGAACTTGTTGGGTGTTGTTTTGTTGAAGATATTAAACAAATTAAATTTTTACATTTGTAGCTTATGCGAGTTAACTTTAATAATATAAAAACTTCACGTTACTACCTAGTAATTTTATTAATTACATTTATTATATATGGTAATGGAATTAATAATGAATATTCCTTAGATGATAATATAATTGTTGATAGAACTGATAGCGTTGTTGAAAAAGGATTAAAAGCAATTCCTAAGATTTTTAAATCTAGGTATGCAAAAGATGAAAAACAAGTTTATGATTACCGTCCAATTACAACAGTTTCGTTTGCAATAGAAAAACAGTTTTTTAAGAAATTACCACCATATCAAACTCAAGAACAAAAAAAGAAAAAAGATGAGTTAACACAAGCAAATATTAGTCATTTTATTAATGTTTTGCTTTATGCAATAACTTGCATATTAATTTTTCAAGTATTAAAAATTACGTTTAAAGACTATAGTATTCTGTTAACAATAATTATCACATTACTTTATTTAATCCACCCTTTACATACCGAAGTAGTTGACAACATCAAAAGTAGGGATGAAATTTTGATGTTTCTCTTTATGCTATTAAGTATTAGAAGCTTTTATAAGTTTGAAGACCTGAGAAAGGTAAAGTATTTAATTTTTGCATGCGTATTTGTTCTGTTATCATTGTTATCTAAAAAAAATGGGATAGCAATTTTTGCTGTTTTACCAGTCTTGTTATATTTTAAAGGAGTATCATTAAAACGATTTTTATACCCAGCATTAACCCTCGTAGTTGTAATTGTGTCAATTAAACTAATAAAAAAGGGCTTGTTAGAAAAAGAGTCGTTAAGGGAGCTGCAATATTTTGAAAACCCATTACTGTATGTTGGAAGTTTTATGGATAAAATCACCGTAGGATTATATTGTTCCTGGTTTTATCTTAAAATGTTAGTATTTCCAATAGACTTATCTTATTATTATGGTTACAATCAAATACCAATGGCAACATGGAAATATTGGGAAGTATGGGCTTCGGTATTGTTTTATGTTCCTTTGGGTGTTTATGGTGTTATTCAATTTCTGAAGCGTAAAGTACTTGGATTAGGTATTGTGTTATGGTTGGGATTAATGTTAATGGTTGTAAATGTATTGTTTCCAATTGTAGGTATTGTAGCAGAAAGGTTTACTTATTCATTTTCCCTTGGGTTTTGTATAGTTCTTGGGGTTGTAATTTTAAAAGCATTTAAAATAGATATAAATTCTGATAATGTGAATTTATCTTTGCCTAAACCTATGTTGATGGTAATGGCTGTAATTGTTCTTGCATATTCAGGTAGAACCATTGCTAGAAACCCAGATTGGCATGATTACCTCCATACTTATACAGTTGATATAGATAATGTGCCTAACTCGGCAAAAGCTCATTCTTTAATTGCTAATTCTTTATACAATAAAATAATAAGCAATAGGTCAAATCCTAAGAATAAAGGTTATGTTGAGGATGTTATTTATCATTACAAAGAAGCAATAAGTATTGATTCAACATATTTAACTTGTTATTGCAATTTAGGTTCGGCTTATATTGATTTCTTAAATGATAATAATAATGGTATGAAGTATAGCAAGATTGCTGTGGAAATGGATCCAGATTATTTAGAAGCAAATTATAATTTAGCAACAGCATACGATAGGTTAAATATGCCTGATAGTGCATATAAATATTATTTAAGTTCAATTAAAATAGACCCGAGTAATCTAGCTAACTATAATCCTTTTAATGAGATGTTGAAGAAAAATGGGATGGTTGATAAGGGAATTGCTGATTTAATTATGTTGGCCAATGAATCAGAATCTCCAAAATTTATATATACTGATATTGCAAATTTATATTCTTTAGATAATACTAAGGTTGCAAAATCTGTAGAGTACTTTGAGAAAGCTTTTGCAGCAGATCCTACCGATATGATTCTATGTAATCATCTTATTGGATTGTTTCAAAAATTTGGAAACAATCAGAAGTTAAATTATTATAGATCTTTATATAAGTAGTTATATTTAAGTGATTAAGACTTCTAATTTAAATTTGCTTTTCGTGTAATTTTTTGCGGTTTCCATATAATTAGTGTAAAATTGTACACATTAAATGATTTAGTTATGAAAAAAATATTATTGTTATTAGCAGTAGGTTCATGTTCAACGATGCTTTTTGCACAAAATGTAGGTATTAATACAACTGGTGCAACACCAGATGCTTCTGCTGCTTTAGACATAGATTATACAAACAAAGGACTTTTGATTCCTAGAGTTTCATTAACATCTACTACAGATGTTGTTACGATTCCCTCTCCAGCAACAAGTTTGTTAGTTTACAATACAAATGCTGCGATGACAAGTGGAGCTATTGGTTTTTGGTATTGGGATGGAACACAATGGGTGCAAGCCGTTGGTCCACAAGGGCCTATTGGGAATACCGGTCCCGCTGGTCCACAAGGTCCGATTGGTAATACAGGTCCGCAGGGTCCAATAGGAAATACAGGGCCTGCTGGTCCCACTGGTCCACAAGGTCCAATAGGTAATACTGGTCCACAAGGTCCGATTGGTAATACAGGTCCGCAGGGTCCAATAGGAAATACAGGACCTGCAGGTCCCGCTGGTCCGCAAGGTCCAATAGGGAATACTGGTCCACAAGGCCCGATTGGTAATACCGGTCCACAAGGCCCAACAGGAGCAACAGGTCCGCAAGGTCCTCAGGGTCCACAAGGACCACAGGGTCCGACAGGGACTTTCACTACTAATGCTTGGTTGATTTTAGGAAATGCGGGAACTACTCCTGCTACTAATTTTGTGGGGACTACTGATAATCAGTCTTTTGTTACAAGAACAAATAATTTTGAAAGAATGAGAGTATTAAATACAGGTCAAGTGGCAGTTAATTCTACTACCACATTTGCTACTTCTACATTTTTCTCTGCTGCCGGGGGTAATAATAATGCTGTTGATGGTAGTGCTGCTGGAACTGGAGATGCTGTTTATGGGCAACAAACGGGTACTGGTAATGGTGTTATGGGTTTAACTAACAATACTGGTAGGGGTGTTTTAGGGTTGCATATAGGTGCTGCTGCAGGTTTTGGAGTTCAAGGTCAAACAGGAGGGACAAATGGAATTGGAGTTTTTGGAACTTCAACTAATGCTTCTGCTACATCAACTGGAGTTCAGGGTCAACATACGGGAACAGGAGTTGGTGTTGTTGGCTTTAATACAGGAACTGCCAATGGGGTAGGTGTATATGGTCAAACTGGTGGTGCAGGAGGTTTGGCAGGATTTTTTACTAATACTAATGCTACTGGAACAGGTGTGTTGGCAAGTGGTAATGCACGTCCGACCTCATATTATTTAGTAGGTGGATCAGGAGGATCTTTTAATGGTCAGCAATATGGCTTATATGGATTTGCTTGGGGAGGTAACACCACACTTTCAGCAGGAGGTTTTTTTAGAGATAGTGTTTCGGCAGCTCAGGATATTTTTGCTAGAGTAGCATGTTATGATATGGGGACAGCTTATAAAATTAGAGGGGTTGGAGTAGTTTCTACTATTGTTCAGGGACTTGATGGTGAGGATAGAACGATGTTCTGCCCTGAAGCAACAGAAGTATTATTTGAAGATTATGGTAGTGGTCAATTAGTTAATGGACAAGTAAAAATTGACTTAGACCCAACATATGCAAAAAACATTACAGTTAATAATAAGCATGAATTAAGAGTTTTTATACAGTTAGAAGGAGATTGTAAAGGTGTTTATGTTACCAATAAAACGGCTAATAGTTTTGAAGTAAAAGAGTTGGCTGGAGGTAGTTCAAATGTTAAATTTACGTATAAAGTGGTAGCGAATAGAGCGGATAGCTATGTGAATGGACAGCTTTCGTCAAAGTATGAAGACTTAAGGTTGCCAGTTGCTCCTAAAAAAGAGTATTCTGGAGGATCTGTTAAAGCAAAATCTAAAGAAATACAAGGGAATGTTGATCAAGGGGTAAAAAAGGTTCAATAGATTGTTAAGTTGTAATACTCAAAAAAATGATGAAAATTATTCAACATACTAACTTTCTTAAGCTATACTCTTTAGTATTGTTTATTTCATTTATGTTTACTGCTCAAGCCCAAAACAATGCTTTGGTATTGAATGGAGGAATAACGGTAATGGATGGAGGTACAGCAGGTACGCCAGTTTATTTGGTAGTTAACCAACCAAATACAGCAGGTATTGCTCGATTAGCAGGAGGAGG